>Ga0307515_10001747_pt1 | contig 48386 bp, 35 predicted proteins | sample 17_EM_MG_FD_194513 | JGI IMG/M metagenome (GOLD analysis project Ga0307515, IMG submission 194513) | Populus trichocarpa ectomycorrhiza microbial communities from riparian zone in the Pacific Northwest, United States - 17_EM | ecosystem: Host-associated > Plants > Roots > Unclassified | place... | reverse complement strand
GAGAGTTGAGTACAACATCCGCCAAGAGATGAGAAACTGGCTGGGAGCGGGAGACTGTCGATCTTGGGATGATGCTGTACTTGGTTTATGCTGTACTCTGTGTTAACTCATGATTATGGCATGGAGAGATAGAGAGGGATGACTTAACTTCATGTTCTTAGGTGATGGTAGAGTTGAGCACAAGAAAGTGAGAGATCGGGGAAAATTATCATGAGAAACTGGGACTTACAGAATTTCGTGTGCGACTCAATAGACCATCCCGGATACGGCAGGTACGAGTTCCGATCCGGCGTGAACTAACACAGATATGAGGTCTTCCCAAACCATTCAGGCAAGTCATACCCCTGATTTCTCATATCCGCTCGTATCCTCCATATCATTCTCATCTTTATCCCTCATCGCTCTCTTTCTCGTCCGCAACTCAACCATCATCGCAGAACACAAAGTTAAGTCATCCCTCTCTATCTCTCCGTGACATGATCATGAGTTGACACCGAGTACAGCATACACCAAGTACAGCATCCACCCAAGATTGTTTGTCTTCCCTTCATTTTCATCATTACGAGTTGACCCCTGAAAGTAGCTTCAGCTTCCGGCGTACCTCCCTTCACGATCGACCGCCATCAGCGGGCTCTCCATGAGAGCTCAAAGGTCAAGTCACATTGTCACATTCCCACGGTTGCGAGTTAACTAACTGATGAATAGAGTCAAATCACCCGGTGCGCCGTCCATCGACCGCCCCCAAGTACTCGTCCAATCTCGCTCGATCACGGCCTCCAAGTGCATCTCCAATCTCGCTCAATCATGGCCTCCAAGTGCATCTCCAAACTCGCTCGATCACGGCCTCCAAGTGTATCTCCAAACTCGCTCGATTACTGCCTGCAAGTTCGCACGAGCATCGCCTCCAAGTGCATCTCCAAGCTCGCTCGATCACAATCTTGGAGTGCATCTCTAAGTTCACTCGATCACTGCATCCAAGTGTATCTCCAAATATGCTCGGTTACCGCCTCCAAGTGCATCTCCAAACTCACTCGATCACAGCCTCGGAGTATATCTCTGAGTTCACTTGATCGTCATTTCCAGGTGCACCTCAAATTGCTCTCAAGCACCGCCTGCAGCCAGTGCAGATATACCATGTGTAGATGGGTAGCTATATAGATACATAGATACATAGATGAGAATACAAACTGAATACATGACTGTGATTCGAGGTGCTCCCAGACATGTCGCCGGCGCTCCCAGGTTTGTCACCGGCGCTCCCAGGTTTGGCGCTGGCGCTCCCAGGTGCTCCCAGGCTTGTTGTCGGCGCTCCCAGTTACTCTGAAGGCCGGCAGGAATGCCCTCCTAGGGTCTGACACTCCTGAAATTGACGCATCCAAGTTTACACTCCACATCCTCTCAGACACTCCTGGAGGCTTCCAGTGACTAAAATACATTTTGCTGATGCTATGCAACGCGACCCGTTGCCTGGGCGATGGGTAGCGTATAATTCTCCGTCAGAGGGTACGAGGTTCCGTCAGAGCCATCAGAGCCGTCCGGAACACCCGGGTGTTTCTGACGGAAACTAGAGTTGTTGCTGATGACTGTTTTCTTGCAAGGACCAGTATCGATTGGCACACTGGTGCGTCAAGCGCAACATGAACGGAGCTGAGATCAAAGAGTGTCTCAGGAAGCTTATGATGGCAACTGTCAGCAATATCACTTTGTCTCACACTATATTCAAAAGGTTGAACGAAATGTCCTACACAATGGGCATCAACTCTTGGTACTCGGGCAATCTGTGTTACAATCGTTTAGCCGATCCAAACAACCTTCACAATGATGATTACACATGTTTCTTGTAATACAATCCTGTTGAAGGCATTGAGTTCCTCATGCAACAGTCTGTGTTCAGGGAACATATATCGTATGCTCCAGCAACGGAATTCAATGACGCTCAGGAACGTATCCACTTAGAGGTGAAATCATGCGACTGGTGGTGGAATGAACAAGCACGTTAGTGGAATTTCATCATAGCTATGATGATTTCGACCACTTGGAAAGCTAAGGCGGCCGCTTGGAGCTACGATTGACACTTTATTCGGCACTTCAGACCAGACACATCTTCAAAACTATTCTGGCGACAGGAAGATATGGCCAGTATATTTCAGTCTCGGAATCTCCGACTCGATGATTAGATCGAAGCCTTCGAATTATGCAAGCATCATTCTTGCTCTTCTTCCCATTCCTCTGAAGTATCACTTTAAAGGACATGGAAAATCAACTGCTGTGAAGGGGCAGCATATCCACGGTCGAGAGGTTTTAAGAAAGGTCTTTGAGCTCATTTTTTGTCCTCCCGACGCGCTGTTCAAAACTGGAAAGCATATGCTTTGTGCAGACGGTTGGACATGGCAGTGTATCTTGTCATCTGTGCATCGATGGCTGACTACTTCAAAATCATTCCCTTGCACTCGATCAAGCAGCCCCATTGCCCTGTGTGCAAACCACTGAAATCATGGTTTGGAGAAGGGAATTCATTGTCATGGCAATTGACAGACTATCAGCTATACTTCCAAGGGATGATACTCACCACTCACGGAGATGAGATGGAGAGACGGGAAGCAAGACAATATCCGGAAGATCCAGCGGTTGGAACCTTAGAAGGCTTCATCTGCAATATGAAATGCATTTCCCCAACGACTATTATCAGACCTGATATTCCTCCTATCATCCATCTCTGGATGCATAACCATTTCGCTGACTGGGTAACGTCCTTCCTCAAACAACATTCCAGGATTGCCAGTTTCGACCAGGTCTGAGCGATAATACCTCTATATTCTGGCTTCGCTGCATTCAACAAGCCATATAGCAAGGTGACGCAATGGGGTGGTAAGGAGATGAAAGCACTTGGGCGCGTGATTGTTTCAGTTTTCGTGGCAACTCTTTTAAACGCTTCGGCAAGCCAAATGATTCCCTTCACAGAAGCCCTGTTGTGCGTTAAGAATTCAGTGTATTTTCCCCTTATGGCACAGTACAGGTACCATACTGAAGCCACAATCGAGTACATGGAGAATCATCGAGACGAGTGTCATCATCACAAGAATGTCTTCAGTTGATTCCGCACCAGTTAATCTACAATAACGGTCTCGGCAGCCATGAAAAAGCAGCTTACTTTGGACAACCAGGATCAACGGGAGAGTGACCCCGCTTGGAACAATCTTTCTCCCGCTGCAGAGCATTGTCGCATTGATGAAAATGAATCACAGATCGAGTCAGAAATTGCACAACATCTTGTTGTCAAATTGGATTTCAACTTTGTAAAGATGTATCTCTTCAACCACTTCTCTGACCATACCCACCAGCTTGGCAACCACTTAAATTCAAGCTCTGAACTCCAAGAAAGAGCGATGATGGATCTTTGACAAGTGTACCGACAATCACATTGTCATGAGGCTGCCTTCCAGATTTTGCCGAAGCAAGCCCGAGAGGGGGTGTTTCGGTATTGAGAGCTGAATGAAACTGCTCCAAAACAACATCACATCGATGAAATTCCTCTAACCAAAGCACCTATGAAATGCATGATGAAAAGCCAGCAACCAGAGATCAAGACCCTTGATGACTTGGCCGAGTGGTGTGCATTGCCAAACGGGGAGCTACAGAATCACATTGCTTGGTGTTTCAAGAGATTTGCCGACTTCACAGACTACATCGATCACAATCAGTATTGCAGTTGTCTCAAACATTGACAATACATTCGGTACAACGCGGGAGTAATTCCGGTGACATCTTTTCAATGCCACGAGTAAGCACTTCATATGGTTCGTTGCGCTGGGTCCACAAGGTGTAGAAAGCATAAACCACCAAAACATGTTATGGTGCTTCTCGCGATGGGGACGAGTCCAGATCGCCACTTCAAATCAACTGCAAGATGCATTCACACACGGTGACAGTGTCTTTTCGTCGTCGAGGATGCTGAATCTAGCGTGAAAGGGCTTCTTGCCTCGGTTCAGATGTTTGCAACAGGGCCGATACGTCAGGCTGCTGGTATGGTGATTGTCAAGGAGAGACATCAAGCTTCGATGCAACCCTTGCAGGATGGAAGCAACTGTTGTAAGCCTCTTTTCGGCATCGGAACAACTTCTATCGTCCATAAAAACACAATCCAAGGGGCTGTACACCTTGTTCCGCTGACGCCGCAGACTGATAGCTTGCGGTGGTACATGTGTAATGCCATTGACTTGATTGCCTTGAGTTTGTTTTACATGAAGATTATTCAACTCGATGCTTGAAGTAATCGCTGCAGCGATATATAGAAATCTGATGAGTCTTTATGTTGGGTGTCTCAATTTTTGTAATGGGAGTTGTGCAAGCTTGTGTATAATCGATGTCTCAAGGGATAAATTAGTTAAGAATATTCTTGAAATCAATGGAACAGTTCAAAAAACCGTCGAAAAGATTAAAATCTAGAGGACATACATGGAAGAAACATGTGCAGTACATTAGGTAAATGACCAAACAAGTTGTTCAAATGTCATGACGACATGATCACATCATGGAATGCTTCGAAGCATGGTTGAAGATTGCAAATGAGTCTTTCGGATTATTTCTGCAGAATGTGGAGAAGGATCAGTTTGTAGTGTCCATTTTCTTCAACCAATGTGGCTTTTTGCTGATGTTCTATATACTGTCAATCATGATGTTATATTGAATGAACAGCTTGTCAGTTCAAATGCTGATATTACTGAAGATCTGTAGTTTCAATTCAGTCAGCCACATAGTATCTATAAAGTAGACTAAAAGCTGAATTGTGCATACTGAATAATAACTAGTCAGTCAGTTGAATTTATCTACTTTCTTTAGTCATATGATATATTTCCAGACCACTTTTCATTTCTTGATAACACATTGGGTAATTTAGAGGTAGCCAGTAAAATAGTTGATTTTCAGTTATCAATAACCATTCTGGTAAAAATAAAGATACCTGTGGAATAAAATACTTCTCCAACATATGTCATATTTAATTCTATCAACATACATTTCTATACATTGAGATAACTTTCAACATATTTGGGTTATTACTTAGACAATATTTGGCATATAGAGATTACTGCCTTGTTGGTTATAATACATTTTGATGTATATTTTGTCGATACTCAAATGATATACATTTAGCAAATTTCCACTACTGAGTGTAGAATTGAATGTAAATCATTACCAACAGTAATGGTGAGGTATTATTTTGAAATTACAATAATTATCTTCTGGGATTGACTGTATATATCTTTGGAGTTGGCCCAAAGAAGTTATAATTCTAAAGTTTTACTATTAGACATACCAAGTCCTAAAATTGCTGTCTTTGCATACCATTGTCTGTATAACACTGTGCAAGCATAGAGCTAGTTATTATTTGCAATCAATATGATGAGTGGGTATTTCATACACTGGGAAAAATAACCTTATGCGATGTGTAACTCATAGAGAAGCTGTTTTTGGGACAGCAATTTGTAGCATATTTGACGTGTGGCACAATGAAGTCCTATCGATCTACTTGTTGACTAGATTAGTATGATACGCGTGCGATTTTGTGCGATGGATACGATACAGCACACTGCATACAACAAACTTACAAGCAAGCTGCCAGATGCACTTCATTGCACGCTCCCTTGTACGCTCCGAAGTACACTCCTGATTGCACTCAATTGCACACTCCCAGCCTGCTTGACTGTACCCGCCCAATTGCTCTCGATGGCACACTCTCAACCTGCTTTGACTTACACTCTCAAGTAAGCTCTCAAGACACTCCCAAGTACCCCTCCGAGTACGCTCCAAAGTACACCTCCGAGTACGTTCTGAAGTACACTCCCGGGCATGCTCTCAAGGATGCTCCGGATTGTGCCTGATTGCACACTCCCAGCCTGCTTGACTGTATGCTCCAAAGTAAGCTCTCAAGACGCACTCAAGCATACTCCTGAGCATGCTCTCAAATACACACCCAATTGCACTCGATTACACACTCCCAGCCTGCTAGACTATATGCTCCCAAGTAAGCTCTCAAGACGCTGCATAGTACACTCCGACTACGCTCCCGAGTACACCTCCGAGTACATTCTCAAGTACACTCCCGGGATGCTCTCCAGGACACTCCCAATTGCACTCGATGGCACACTCCCAGCCTACTTGACTGTACGCTCCCAAGTAAGCTCTCAAGACGCTCTGAAGTACACTCCCAAGAACGCTTCTCCAGTACACTCCTGATTGCACTCGATTGTACACTCCTAGCCTGATTGACTTACTCTCCCAAGCAAGCCCTCAAGACTCTCCCATGTACATCTCCGAGTACGTGCTCAGGTACACTCCCAAGCATCTCTCAAGGACCCTCCCAATTGCACTCGATGGCACACTCCCAGCCTACTTGACTGTACACTCCGAAGTCAGCTCCCAAGACGCTCTCAAGCATATTCCTGAGCACGCTCTCAAATACACACCCAATTGCACTCGATTACACACTCCCAGCCTGCTTGACTATATGAGCCCAAGTACGCTCTCAAGACGCTCCCAAGTACACTCCGAGTACGCTTCCAAGTACACCTCCCAGTACATTCTCATGTACACTCCCGGGCATGCTCTCAAGGATCTCCCAGTTCCACTCGATAGCACACTCCCAGCCTGCTTGACTATACGCTCCCAAGTAAGCCCTCGAGACGCGCCCAAGTGCACTCCGAGTATGCTCCCAAGTACACCGAGTACGTTCTGACGCACACTCCTGGGCATGCTCTCAAGGACGCTCCCAATTGCACTCGATGGCACACTCCCAGCCTGGTTGACTGTACGCTCCCAAGTAAGCTCTCAAGACGCTCTGGAGCACACTCCCGAGAACGCTCTCAAGTACACTCCCAATCGCACTCGATGACACTCCCAGCCTATTTCGCTCTATGCTCCCAAGTACACTCTCAAGCGGCAAGACACTCCCAAACTCACATGACTATATGCTCCCATGTATGCTCCTACGTGCTCGATCCAGAGACTTGCTCAGTTGCAGACGCCAGGTACCGGAAGGCGTGAAGCTGGTGGCGGATGGCGGGCAGTGTTTGGCGGATGGCGTGTGGCGTGTGGCGTGTGGCGTGTGGCGTGTGGCGTGTGGCGTGTGGCGTGTGGCGTGTGGCGTGTGGCGTATATTGGCCGAAATCATGACGTCGGTCGATATGGTAGTCTGAACCTTATCTTTAGTGCAGCCACCATGACAACATCTCACGATGCCTCAAGGTTCTGGTGTTCACAATTGTAGCCTTAGATTCTGAAGTAATGGTAGGCAATTGGATATCGGGGAGAGCAGATCTCCTACTCAGTTTTCTCATTGGAATCTGCACCCCGTTTCCAGTCGATTTTGCGTGTATGCGTACACATTCAGTCCAGGGCTGATGGTGATGATCGTGATGGTGCTGATGGTGATGATGGTGATGGTGATGGTGCTGGTGATGGTGATGGTACCGAAAGCACTTAGTCAAGTAGGTCGGCTACATCAACGTCAATGTCAAAGCATCAACAGACTTAATCCTTCTATTGGCTAAACCTGCCACAAGCCCAGAGTTGAATCGGCCGAACAGTTCCTCTCGAAATGCTACTCCTGCCGAAACTGGCCCCTCTCAAGCGCCGCAGTGAAGCCGGCACTGAAGCAGGCTCTCGAATAGGCTCTCAATCAGGCTTTCAATCAGACTCTCAAGCTGGCTCTCAAGCAGGCTCTCGAGCAGGCTCGGAAGCAGCCAGCAAGATACTCTCAATGTGTATGTCAGCACCAGCCCAGCCTATCGGCAGTCAACTGGCTAAGTTGTGTCAACTGCCAGCCATATATAGTCCAAAAGTCCCACACCCAGATGTCTATGAACAGACTATGGATGGCTATAGACTGCACGTTGTGCTGGGGTCCACAGGAAGCTTGCTATGGGCTGCAGGTGTGTGCCCGTGCGAGTAGTCCAGTCTATAGTCAATTTGCACTTTTGCCGATGTAGTTATACATTCTATAGATGCCTTCTACAGTTATCAAAGTTTTAATGTCACTGAGTATAAAATATATATCAACTATTAGTTAATACTATATTGTTATATAGATTTGATATATTATACTATAGAAACTATATTGACTTACTTTCTCTATTTCTATAATATTGTTACAATTCAAGTTGTTTACATATTGTACAACTAAAATTTCATTGGGTAAGGAAATCAACATTTATACATATACAAAAACAGATTTATTTTATTAGTTTAACCTTAGGTAGAATGTACAAATCTTACCAATAAAATCCATAGTTGTACTACTACCTTATCTGGCTATAACATTTGTATACAATGTACACTGGAATACAATAAAATACCCAATATACTGTACATGCAAATATTCCATACTAATCCACTATTCAATATAGTTGAAATTAATTTCCATAAATCCAGTTTGATTGTGGCTGTACAAAGTGATACTATTAGTTTAAACTAATTTAAATATCAATACTAATAAACAGAAGTAAACAAAATTATTATAAAATAATTATATGTATTATTATGATACATTTTACATAGAGTAATTCAGTATCAATATCATACAATGTGTACTGTCAGTGTAATTACTCCACTATCTTATTAACAGATATGAATGAAATTTGATATTCACCAATCTAGCATCTATTGGAGAAAAGTGTTCACAGCTACTGAAAGTATCTGAGACATTAATGATCTTGCAATGTGGCCACTTGTATAATTGTTATATTTTGATTTGTGTATACATGTTATTTTAATAATTGTAGTAAATACTAACTATATTAAATTAAAGTAATTATATTTGCTTAAACTGCTTTTATTTATACAAAGCTATATCACTAAGACAGCTGTCATACTTGCTACAATCATTCACAACTTGTTCAAACTTGGTAAATATAATCAATGAGTATCATGGTATCCAATTTAAATACATTTGACTTTGCCATTACCAGCCTCCGCCTAAGTTCCTGATCAAATTGTAAATACAGTCCTCATTATAATCAACTTAACAAGGAAATACTAGATTTGCAATATGGGAAGTTTTAATGAAGGTATATTATCTATGGGTTCTGAATAATAGAATATATGGAAAGCCAATACTTGTATTAGCTGAAAACAAAAATATATATAGCTTGAAACTTGAATTGCTTGTTCCATTCATATATTGCATTCACAAACTGACAGATAGATTGCAATATCCAAAGTTGTTCTTGGAGTGATAATGTTTAATATCTACTATGTTCATTTTGAATCAATCGTACAGTAGCTAATACAGTCACTAACATTATATCAGTGTTACTGAATCTCAGAACATTTGTACAACCAATGTCCATTTTGTATTGTATTTGAATATCTAAACCCCCACTGTATAATCTGATATTTTGAACTAAACCAAGAAATACTTATCAGTGTATAAATTGATTCTGTCACTGCCATATTACAATAGGGTACATCTGATAACACAGTTGAATTTGAATGTACAACTATCAGTATAGTTTAATGATTTGCTGACCAGAGTCTACAGTATTCAATTCTCTTGCAAGTAATATTCCATGTTAAATTAGTTCCCCAGTACAAGATTCACCAAATGTAGAAGTGGCTTTATCTTAGATTGCAAGACAAATATAGTATCAGCCATATCTTGAATACAATTCACCTAAAGACAATACAGTACTACTTCTGAAGTATAAAATAATGGATATACATGGTTTTACATTAACAAGCTAAACAACAAAAACAATATATATAACCAAATAATACTTAGTTAGAATAGTAACCATATATACAACAAATTGCATACAGTAGAATATCTCTATAAAACTCAGAAATATCAATTACCAATATCCACAATAACATTATTATTATTGTAAGAAATATTATCTCAGTTACCAAGAGGCTAAAATATTTATAAATTGGATTCCATAAAACAACTAATGGTATATCAGATATCTGTACAGTAATGGCTTAATGATAGTGGCATACTAAACTGTTGGAAAGCTTTCTGGTAGTATTAGATTAATACTAACAATTGACAGTCTTCTGCAAGTATTATATATGTAGTTGCTGTCTTAACTGAGTTTAAATTTTCTTACTGCAATATACCTAGCATTATATTGAAAAATTACTTAATATGTTTAGCATCCTTAGCATCTGATAGAGTTTGTTTACAAATGCTAGCAGTGAATTCACTTCTAATTGCTATAATAGCTACTACTGCAGTTGCAAATTGTTTCAGTTAACATAGATTATAAAATAAGCAGAATATACAGTACTGCATAATACATAAGATTGTTAATATTGTGGGGGTTTTAGTTCTGATGAATAATTTTGATAACTAGATTGAAATAATTTAAGTGCCTTTGCAATTTTGACAGCTTTTGGTCAACCTGAAATATGGATTGAACATCTGCTCATGATATTGTATATAGTTAAACTGACAGTTTTGAATACTATCACAGGGCTGATATAATTCAATTGATCAATTGTTTACAATATGCAGGTTTCACAATGTGAATTATCCAACAAGGTAGCAATAACACCATTAGAATAGTAGTCCTGTATGTACAATATATAGTTATATACAATGAATATTACAATGTAGTGTACTGAATTACTCACCAGTAATATCCTATAACTTATTCTGCTTGATACAGTACAATTTGGCATGCTGAGAAATTTCAAAAGATAACTCTAGTAATCTATTTCAATGTTCGGTAGATTTCACACCGAAATTCAATACAGACAACTGAACCTGAATTGTTTTACACTTACGTAATCTAGATATAATGTCTAGTAGGTTTCTCTATAGATGGGAAAACAACCTCAAATCATATATGCTAATCTACTGGTAGTAGTCATCATGGCTATATAAGAGTTATGTCTGTACAGGATTCAATCCCTTTTAAAATAATCATTGGAACATGTAGTTGTTTATGCTGCAGAATACCACAGCATTTGGTATCACTGGCAACATTGATTATACAATTACTTTACTTTTCCATTAATAAATTATATTTTGTAATACTTTGATAACTCCAAATTAATTGTTCACCAGTATTGAATTAACATATTATGCTATACTATGGCACAAATAGCAGAACATACTGTACAAGAGACAGAATACTGATGTTGACAACTACTGGAATACTGAGAGAGATATAATTCTTTAAATTGACTCGATATATAGAATAACAGAATATATTACTTCGGGATTAGTAAATCAACTGCAGAACAAACAATTGTATAATATTTAGAAGCCTATACAATAATATGCTTTCAGCTATTGTTAAATTAATTCAAAAATTTCAGCTATAATGAACTGGGAGTGACAGAGTATCACCATTGGCAAAAGTGGATATTGACTATGGGCTACACTATACATATCCATGTATACATGCAGCTCAATAGCAAGCTTGTGGTGGATTCCAGTGCAATGTGCAGTCTACAGTAATATGTATTCCATTCATAAAGATCTTTACATGGATCTATTGAACCCTGTGTTAGTAATAGCTGGAGATGAACATTACTTCTCTGCGCTGTCTGCAGACTTTACTGGTATACTGGAACTGTACACACTGTCACTTTGGGTCCACATGAGAAATATCTGGCATTTGTGAACCTATATAAGAGTCAGCTGGAAAGCCTAGATTGAACCATACTTGATAATCTGATTGGAAAGGCTACCTGTGAGGGAGTTACACTTGGGAGAACTATATATTTGGAGGAGTAGAGTTTCCTAAGGAAAGATTTTGACAAATAGAAAACTCTAAGTTTGTCGAAGTTTTGGCTAATAGAAAACATTAAGTATGTGAAAGCTTTAATATGGACATTGATATAGCCAACCTGCATAGCTATGTACTACTGGTAAAATAAGTACAATCTGCAATATCATGACAATTGCCATTGCCAGTGCCATTGTTACTGGTAGCATCACACCTACTGCCAAACTTATACACCTCCAATTGATAGAAAGGAGACACCAAAATTCAATGAAATATCTGAGTTCAAGATCTACTCTCCCCACAATTCAATTATCTTCTATTACTGCAAAATCCGTTGCTACAATTGCTAATATCATGTCTGGGAGGCATTTTGGGATGTCATTGGAGTAGCTGCACTGAAGATATAATTCAGACCATAATAATGACTAACGCCATAATTTTGATTACCAAATACTCTCCACTCCCTATTGCCTGCCACACTCAACACCCCATCTGCTTCATGCGTCACACTACCTGGAACCTGCAACTCAGCAAGTCTGCGGATCATACATGCAGAGGTATTGATAAGAGCATATCAGCAATTCACATTGGAACTGTCTTGTCTCTGGAGGGTATGTTTGGAAATAGAGAGCCCAGTGAACTATGAGTATATCATCAAGTCCAATTGGGAGCACAGTTAAGAGTCTACTTTCTGGTATATTAGAGAGCATACTCAAAAGGATACACAAAAGTAACTGAGATATATACTCAAGAGTTGACATAAAGGAGTTTTTGCCACATACTAGGACGTAATCTTGGGGGCATACTTGGTGGTGTACTAGGAAGTGAATGTGTGAACATACTAAAAGGTGGACTTGAGAGCATACTTGGAGATATACTTGAGAGTGTACAGCTAAGTATACAGGAAGGGTACAATGCTACGCAATCAACAGTGTAATTGAAAGCATGTATGAACAACTGCAGTCAATTGGACAGGGAGTGTAATTGAGTGTAACTGGGTGTATTTTTTAGAGCAATAGTAGGAGTATAGAGTCAAGCTAGCTGAGAATTTGCCATTGCATAGAATTGAGAGTATAATTAAAGTAAACTTAGGTGAATACTAAAAAGCACACTCAGAAGTGTGTATAGAAGAATATTTAAAGTGGAGTATATAGGTAAAAGCTTTGGTATTACCATAATCTAGATTCATCATACCCAATACCACTGACATATAACAACTTATCGACAGTACAGTCATAGTATAATGTATGATGGTATCCTATAGTGCAGTTATGTGATGTGTTTGGAAATAAGATGTATTCAGTTTATTACCAGGGTAGTACCATGCATTATGTGTATTTCAAGTGAGTTGCAGTATCTATAAGTAGATTCACATGCACTTGTACAATTTTGAATAGATTATGTATGGCATCAAGAGAATGGAGTTAACTACGAAAGAGAACTTTCAGTTTAAAGACCAAGAATTGTATGTACTCGAATTTAATCCTGCTTGCACATTCCTATCTCTGATTATGGTATTAATTTTCTATACATCAATGTATAACATTCAATAACCATTGCATTGATTTATAGTAGTGTTAAGCAGAACTCAAGATGACTAGAAAATATACTTCAAGTGATGTCCAGTAGCCTTACATAGAAGTCAGTTCAGGGAATTTGGTGGCGGTAATCTTCTAGATATTGAGAGGATAATTAAGTTCATTTGGTCTGGAGTGATTAAGCACAGTCAGAGGAGACTAAGTCGGCATACTAGCTGGTGACTGCATACAGTTTGAGGCATACATGAAGATAATGATCCAATTGTCTTGGAGATACATTCAGAGGTGGACAATCTGTGCTGACTGCAGATTGTGTTTAGTAATGGTTAGTTAACAATGGCTGCAGCTAGTTCATTAATGCTAACTGCTGACAGTCAATCTTACCTGGCTGCACATAGTACTCAAAGCCTATCACTCAGGGTTAGTTACAGGCTGGGCTAGGTTGCTGACTTGTGACAGTTAATATCAACTGGCTGAAAATAGTACGCAGGTCATCATGGATAACTCGACTTGAAACATTATTTCTCAGTTGGTTCAATATTATTGAAGCCAAAACTTCAGACTGCAACAGAGAACGCCTATTTGATACACTGTACCATACGTTTTGGGGTGTGAATGGAATAAGTGTCTGTACAGAGCAGTTGTAGCTTATGGAGGGTAAAAGGAATTGAAAACATACCCAGCTATGAGGAAGCACTGAAGGAGTAAAAATGAAGATATACTCCTTATGAGTGAATGGGACTGAGAGCAAGCAAATTCATCATGTATTCCATCATATGTTATCTTAATATCATTCTACTCAACTTGAAATGCTTTGTGTGAGTCACCTAGCCTGTTTCAGAAGGTCATACCCCTTTTTCCACATATGCTTTTCCAACCACTCATTACCATGCCCACATTCTTTGAATCTCCTCTGCCACTTAAAAAGGACTTGGAAACTGGAAGATCAGTGATAGGATCAACAAATAGTAGTATTGTGAGTTAATACCATTTGCAGTTTCCATCCATCCTCAATTTGTAATCCCAGCAGTCCCAAGTCATCATCTCAGAGTACTTTTGGTAGTCAGCATCTGTGGGCTCCCAAAGATTGCCTCCTTCCAGCCCTGATAGATCATCTGTACTCAGCTCCCAGAGTGTACCAATTGACTGTTCTCGGTATACTTTAACAATCTTGAGCCACTCACTGAATCTAGTTTCAAATTCTGGTTAGCCTAGTTTGAGCAAGCACCATCTGCAGCTAGCCAAGATTGACATCAGTAAAATTTAAACTGGTGCTACAGCCTCATACAACCCTTCTAGAAGCACAGGTCAATCTCACCACTAATCCTAAGTGATTCCTAATGCAGTAGGCCCCCATGGAGCTAAGCAAAGTACTGTTCAATGCTGCAAGAGCATTTTGAGATCCTCCTGAAACCACCTGCACTGAGGGTTGTGCATTCATGATACAATGAAGCTGGACTAATAATATAGTCAAGTATCAATGAGGCTGAGATGCATGTGCAAGTATGCAGATGATCTGAAAAGCAGCTGAGAACTCAATGCAGGATTGTGTGAGACCTTCAACTTGGTACTGTATTCTGACAGGAGCAGTTCTTAGCATTCCAGGTCCCATAACTACAAGCGATTTCTTGCATCACATTCATCCTGATTCAACACACATTAGCAGAAAGGATTTTGGTCTTTAGGGGTTTCTGGGATTGTGTGAGTATTCTCAGACCAGGATTCGAGGGTGGTAACATCCTGAAGTTGACTGGACCGGCGCATTTGGCTTCATGTGCACCTCGGAGTGCTGGTGACAACTCTTGCAGTTGACTGGACCAATGTGGTGGTCTTCTGATGCACCTAGAAGCACTGGGGACAAATCTGGGAGGATATGGGAGGTCTGGTGACAACAATGAGCGCAGCTGGGAATGCAGGCAACAAGCTTGGGTGGACCTCAAATTGCTGAAGAGCAGTCAGGGAGAAATGACATCTTCTTTGGCAGTGCTACTGGAGCACCAGGAAATTATAGTTACTACTTATTGTTAGATGATTTTTAAAACTCATGTATTCAGTTGTTATTCTTATTTGTGTATCTATACATCTAGCTATTTATATAGCTATCCTTCTACACACCATATATCTAGACCCGCTGCAGGCAGTACATGAAAAGACAATTCGTGGTGAGTGTGAAGATGGCAATTGGGTGACCTTACGAATGACCTTGGAGGCCATGATGGAGCAAGATTGGTGACACTCTTCAAGCTTGAGATCAAGTAAACTAAGAGTTGCACTTGGAGATAGTAATGGAGCAAGTGCAGAGATGCACATTTAGCCCATGATTGAATGAGTTTGGAGATACACTTGGAACCGATAATCTTGAAAGTTTTAAAATATCCTTGATTGCTGTAATTGAGCAAGTTCAAAAATGCACTTGCAGGCCATGATTATTTGAATTGTGATATGAACTAGAAGGCAGTGATTATGAGGAGTTAGAGGAGGTCAATCTGAGGACAGTCAATTAGGAGTGAGACATAATGGTCGCAGAAACTCCATTGAATAGTTAACTTACAATCCTGGGGATGTAACAAGAGTTGACTTTGCCTTTGGGTGCAGCAAGAGCTAGATGGAACCTGTCAATCTGTAGGGAGGCATATCAGAAGCTGAGACTCTATTCCTCAGTTATCTCTCAACTGTGGGAATGGGATGAGTGTTGATTGTACCTTTCAGCTCATGATTAGCAGGCTGGAGGCAGCCAATCTGTAGGGTGGCATGCGCAAGCAAACCCCACTCTGTGGGGTTACATTCACATGGTCAGACCAAAGGGTGACCGGCTGCAAGTGAGAAATATTCAATCTTGGGAGGATTCTGTACTGAGTAGTAATACCTTATGATCATAGAATGGAGAGAGAGACTGGAATGACATAACATCATATGCTCTTGTGATGGTAGTGTTGTGCACATGAAAGTGAGAGATAAGGATGATTATGGGATTGATATGGGAGGAGATGAGAGGGTGTGAGCAATCAGGGGTGCAACCTACCTGATTGGGTTTGAAATACCTCACATGAGTATTGTATGCCGCTGAATTTGGAGTGGCGCCTGCTGCGTGCGTGATGGTTACTTGAGTCACACAAATTTCTCTTAATTGCCAGTTTCTCGTGATGATTTTCCCAGTCTCCTCTCATCTCTCCTTCTCATCCACAATGCTACCATCAAATGAGAATACAAGGTCCAGTCATTCCTCTCTATCTTGCCATTCTCCAATCATGCATTTACAGTGAGTGTAGAATCAACCAACAATCTCTCTACATACCAATGAGTAGAAGTTAATGCATGAATTGCGTCTCAGAATTGATCATGCCTTCATGCCAGTCTACTGCCTTCAGATTGAACACCTCCAAGCACACCTCCAATTTTGCATGATTAAGACCTCTAAGTGCATCTCCAAACATGCTCAATCACAGCCTCCAAGTGTATCTCTAAGTTCACTCCATCATAGCCTTCAAGTGCAGCTCTGAGTTCACTCCATCACTGCCTCCAAGTTGATCTCCAAACTGCCTTGATGATGGCTGCCAAGTGCCTATCTATGGCCACTTCATCTCGGCCTCAAAGTGTATATCCAAGTTTGCTCGGCCACAGCATTCAAGTACATCACCAAACTTGTCAAATTGTGGCCACCAAGTATATATATGTATTCATCTGATCATGGCCTCCAATTTCTTACGATCATGGACTGCAAGTACATCTCCAAACTCCCACTATTAATGCCTTCAAGGGCATTACGAAGATTGCAAAATTGGCATCTTTATATTCTTCTCAGATGGCCCTTGAATACTCTCTGCTCCTACATTGATAGGATGTATATTTAATTATATTGACTTTAATGTAGAATGCATTCCATATTACGATTTAGCAAATCTTCTTTTGATTGTGAAAAATATACACACAAAAAACCAATATGATGGATAAAATGGGTTGTCCTAAGAAATACTGCCATCAGTATACAGGTATCCAGTGCTCCCACACACCTACACAGAAGGTCTCAACAGCTTCCGCAGACCTGTACACAGGTTCCAGCTCTAGTGAAATTATATAATTCAGTAAGTCAAGTTTTGTAGCAACTTGAATACACCTTTAACAACTGCAGATGCTTTTAGGAGCACCTGAGAATTCTAATGCACCAGTTGAGAGCACTTTGCTTACTGTCAGGGGGTCTGGGAGTGTCTGTATTCACTTGGGTATACTGGTGGGGTTGACTGAAGTGGGAGGTTTGCATATGGGTTCTGAACCATTTTACATTTTGCTGATATCTGTGTTTCACAGTCACAATATTTTCTACCTAATTATCTGGCAAGAAATTTTGGTCAAAGTGTATGAATATATGTACATTTAGTCCATCTGGCTGCAGACAGTACTTGAGTGCAATTGAAAAAGTACTTGGACATAGCAAGTGAGTTAACTTAGAGATGAACTTGTAAAATGTAATTGGACACATATGAAGGCCATGGTTGAGTGGTCTTGGTGATGCACTTTCAGGCAGTCATTGAGCAAATTTCAAAATGCATCTGGTGGTTATAATTGAAGTAATTTGGAGATGTACTTGATGGCCAGAATGGAGGTATCTCAAAGATGCACATGGAGGCCATTACTAAATGTGTTTTGAGGTATTCTTGGAGGCCATAATAGTGTAAACTTGGATCCCTCAGTCCAGTGAGTTTGGACATACACATAGAGGCCAAAATCCAGTAAACTCAAAGATACACTTGGATGATTTATCATATAAACTTTCAAATGAACCTGAAGACTGTAATTATAGCAAGTTTGCACATGTACTTGTAGAACATGGTTCAGTCAACATCAATGCTGTAATCCAGCACGTTTAGAAATAAGTTTCAGAAACAGTGATCTAGTGACATTCAAGGAGCACTACTAGGTAGGCAATATATAGAGGGTAGATCAGAAGGGAGGCAGAATGGTTGCTGGGACTCTATTCGATGGTTAAACTGTCATAGTAGGAATTGAGATAGTATAGTACAATATGGTGTGCGCAGACATGTGAGATGACAGATGTGACAGGCCGGAAGAGGCAGACACTGAATTGTGGATTGATTTTATGTCAAGTGTTCACTTTTGAATATGTACTGTTGGCATCAGTAGTGATAACCTAACTTCACGTTTTCAGGTGATAGTTGTGCTGTCAATGAGAATGAGAAATGGGAAATGGAGGTGAAAGGATAATAGGGAAAGCATTATGAGAAACTGGGACTTAAACGGGTTTTGGGTAAGGCAATTTATAGTCGCTGAAATGCTATGGATCGCTTCCAATCCTTCAGGTTAGCTCACTATTAGAATGTATTGTAAGTATAATGAGGCAGGTTATACCCCAGGTTTCCCACATTCCCTTGCATCCACCCACATTATTCCCATCTCTCTTTCTCATCCCCAACTTTACAATCATCACCACAATATGATATTTAGTCATCCCTCATTATCTCTCCATGCCGTGATCATAATATAATACTGAGTATACCATCTACCCAACCTCGATGGTAATACACCGGTTGTCCCTTCAATCACACCATCAAAGGTTTACCTTGGATATAGCATCAGCTTCCAGCATGCCTCCGAACAGATTAACCACCACCAGCTAGCTCTCCATGAGAGCTGAATGGTAAGGCCAACTCAATGCATTCCCACAGATGCAAGTTAACTAACAAATGAATACAGTCTCCACATCAGTTACGCCTTCAACCAATTCAACTACCTCCAGATCTACTCCCTTCAAATACTAGTCTGATTTCTCTCAATCACCGCATTCAAAACACATCTTCAAAGTTGGTAAATACTGGTCACAATGTGCATCAGTAAGTTCATCACATCATGGCCTCCAGGTTTCCACAGTCATGGCTTCTAAGAGCATCCTCAAACTTGCTGCTTTATTGGCTTGAAGTCCATTTCTAAGTTTACTTGGTAGCAGTTTCTATGTAGTACTCCAACATTGTTCAATGACAGCTGTAAGCTGCATCTCTTAGTTCACTCAGTTTCGGCCTTGAAGTGCATCTGCTTACCCACACCATCATAACCTCCACGTTGTATCTCCACATTCACACCAAAATGACCTTCAAGTGCATCTCTAAGTTGATATCATTGTACCAAGTACATCTCCAAATCGACTACATAGCAGCCCCCATGTATATCTCTAAGTGTCATCAATCCCAATCTTGAGGTACAATTCTTATGACTCTGACGTACAGCCTGCAGCCTATCTGCATTTGGAATGGATAGAGAGTACATACATACATGCATGAGAATGCCAACTGAATATATAAGTAATAACATTGTGTAATTAAAATTAGTATGAATGATTTGCTAGTGCATCAGCAAGGTCCCAAGCAATATATGGTTCTTCTCCAACTAGCATCCAGCCATTCAAGATCCCATCCAGCTTGTTGTCTGCATTTCCGGGTAAGTTTCAGTTTTTGAACAGTTTTCCTATATCCTTACTGATGTGCCACCTGCACTGCCAGGTTGATCTGAAGGTCTGGAAATTGGTCAAGTCAACTTGAAAATTTAATGTCAGTGCTTCATGACACAGCTGAATGCCACTCCATTAAGCAATCATAGTCCAACCACTCTCACTATATCCCAGATGCAACCAGTGACAAAATGCATTTTGGTAATAGACCATCACAGTCTACCTCCCAACCTCCACCTGCAGGCAACCATTAATGTCAATTTCTGGAAACCCTCTACACCCAGCCAACTCTGACTGTTACCAGCCAGAGTCCAATTACAACCTGCAGCCAACCCTCAATGATACTATGGAAGCACTGTCTGCAGCCACTCAAGATTGAGTGTAACAAATCAGCTTTCAAGTACTGCCTGCAGCCCACCATGATGAACCATCTCCAGGCACTATCAACAGCTAGCGCAAATCTGTCACCTTCATGTACACCCGAGAGTGGGCAGGGTCACCTTCTACAACTGTCTCTCAAAGTGTACTCCATCACCTCATCCAAGTCTACTAGATTTGGTCCCTCTAGGTGTACTCAATCACACTGGTCTGAATGTGCCCAATTGTCCCTTCAAGCTAACCCAGTTAGACTGCATCAAAGCATACTCTGACTAACCTTTCAAATAGACATAATCATCCCTCCAATATACACTTTGTTACCCTCATCCAATTGAATTGAACCAATCCTTCAATACCAGAAGGTCAACTCTCTCCATGTCCACTTGATCATATCTTTCAAGTCCACAAGATTGCTCTCTCTCAGTGCACTCCATTATGCCCTTCAATTAGGCTAAAAGACCCCTTCACTGTACTGTTTGTTGCATGTATACAGATATGGATCAACAAAGATTGCAATAGAATTGATACGATATGATGATGTAAATGAATAGTTTACTATTAATTCACTGACTGGGCTTTTTGTTCATAACCAGAGATGATTGTACGAGTAGCCTCAGTTAAATAACCTATGATATGCACAAAGATTCCTGCTATCACGCATAGAGTACATAGATAGTATAGGAATCATATAGACATTCTGCCTAAGCTTAGCATGCATCATCCGATAGTTATCAACATTAAACATAATTGCTCCAAGCTGTATTTCATTTTCCATAATTATGGCTGTTATGGAACTCTGCTGGAGGTTATAAACTTTATTCTAGATTTCTAATAACAATATGACTTTTTCCTAATATGGGGTGTATTTTAAGTGCTTACTTGGTACAGAATGTTAAGCAGACTAGAAGTGTACACTCAAATTGAAACAGAAGTGAATAATTAATCATACTTGAGAGCATATAATGAAGTATATTTGGCAGCTTGATATCAAGTTGGTTGAATACAGTATAAAATATAGTATTAAGTGCATAGAATTACATCAATATTGTAGTAATCTTGTCAATGTACAGGTCCATCAAATTTTATAGCACTATGCATCACATGAGCTAAGATTTACCATCCCAAAACACTCTCCGTAAGCTGTATACTGTGTCTTGTTATTTTTCCCAGCAACCGATAATCTAAATTGAAAATCAAAGTTCAAAACTTAATACTAATGTTATTATGTACCATTGTAATGTCGTGAATTATCTTGAATGTGGTAATAATGATATTCTGCGAAATGCAATGATATTACATTGAATATCTTATTACAATATAGTATTCTTTGTAGATGAATATATAAGATATAATATTGTGCAGTTTAATACAATATTCCAACATATGTATTACAATGCATTAAATAATATTATAGTATGGAAGTGTCATTTGATTATGACTAGGTGGATGCATTATTCTGTTAATATGAAATAAGTATGTTGGAAATAGAATCTCTAACACTATTGAAAATACGGCAATAAAATTGATTTTATTTATATATAGCAAAACAAGCTTGTAGATTTAACAAGAAGATATTAATGTATAAAAGTTAATATTATATTACTCTTTCAGCTGTCTTTACATTCATTGGCAATTTGGATATATATAAGATAACTAATAATTATTCATATGTATTTAAAATTCCACAGAATAACTTTGAATCTTTGAAATAATTTATCAACAACTTAAGTATCTATAATTATCAATTGGATACCATTATAAGTATAATAATAGTGGCATGTTCCAAACAATTCTTAACAACTTGTAGCAACTGCAATCATAGAAGTTATAGAATTTCTATTCAACTTTTGATAGGTATATTGTACATACTTGCTATATGTCATACCTCTTCTATATTTTATTTGACTGTTAATTACTTCCTTTTATATAGTATATTGATCTTTAATAACTATTGTTAGACTGTATTGGCGAGAAATTTGTTGCTGCCCAAAATAGCCTTTCTGGGTTGTTGAAAAACTGAATTAACTTTAAAATCCCACAATATCAGTTTTAAACCCAGGAGTTACCCAATAACTTATTTACCATTCTCACCTGGGGCAACATCATCATGCAGCTGGTCCAAAAATTCCGAATTACAATCCTTCACATTGGTTATAAAATCTTTCATCTCCATGAAGACAAAATATTGGTTTTATAGAGTGCTCATCCCACATTATACCTACGCTGACTCTTCATCGAGCTGTGTATAACTGTAAAGTATCACCTGTAACCCCTACATATGGTCTTGATAGTACCAACCTTCTGAATATGAACAAGCTGTGGCCTGAAATATAATCGCAAATATTGTGAACTCTAATCGCTGTCGACAGTAAGTATCAAAATAAAGCGATTAAGAGCATCGACACATTGATTTTAAGTCCGTAGGTAAGAAGCCCAACAATATCTACAAGAAATTAGATACAATTTCTTGTGACAGTGCGAAATGAAATCCAGGACCACTAAAAAGCCTTCATCCAATAACTATTATTAATCGCATTGTTCCTTTCGCCTAATATTTCGTTGAACAAACTGATGCATCCCAGTTCAAACCTGCTCGCCATCCCACTGAGAATCCTTCATATTCTCCGGCGGCTCAATAGATGGTACAAACTCGAGCGCAGCTACGCATTGTTAGTATTTCGTAAGCCCTCCCATCTGAAATTCACTCACAATAAGTAAGACCGACTACGCATATCATTGAACCCGCAACAATCCTCAACATACCATTATGAAGTAAGATAGATCCTATAAAGATATAAACTATACACTTTAATCAGTACCAGAACCTGCATCATCTCGCTTGAACAACAACATACAGATCCCCCTCCCCAAAAACGAAAACATGAAAGATGCATATCGGGAAACCTGTGACGGGATCTGAAACTCGAGAAGTGCAGTGCCTATATCATCACATCAGCGTTGCTGGGGGGGGTAGGTACATCAGTGGAAAGAGAAAACCGAGCCCAAAAAGCATCACGTAGCATCCGATGATAACGCTCTGTAGGGTGATGGGGAAGAATTGGCTGATGCCACCTGCGGGAACGAACCCTGTCAGCTCAATCCAAGAATGCTACTGAGTTGTTTCTGTAAGTACCAAGGATCATAATCACTCCTACGCCCAGATTCGCAAGGCGAAAGATATTCAACACGTTCGCCATTTTTGATGATAGATGAAAGGTGCAGCAGAGATGGGGGGACGTTGCTGTTACAAGATTTCAAGGCAGATGTGTCATTTACCCGTCAGGCTAGCCCATCATTGTATACATATACTCGGCGATTTTTCATGTTTCCGCCCCTGTAACCATAACCCTTGCTAGTGTCATGCCAAGTGTCCTACGCTAGCAATTACTAGTCATCAAATGCGAATATATGGTGGCCTTGAATCAGGCTCTCTGATGTGTATGTGTGCACTAAGATGAAATTGAAAGCGACAAAAAGTGAATAGTGTGGTGAGGGAATAAAGTTGTGAGTGAGCCTGGAGACCTTGCTTTACACAAAGTTGTCAGGATAATCCAGTTCAAATTTGAACACTATGGTATTGAGCTGGGTTTGCATTGAAAGAACAGGTTAAGAGAAAAGAAATCAACTTTATATGGTGAACTAAGCAAGTCAGACGAAATTTGTGGTGTAAAGTGATCAAGAGCTACCAGGTACAGCTGGTAATGATTCAGTTCAAGTCTAGTTAAGGTTCTGTTTCAAGGGGCAGTAAGTCTATATATCATGGAATTTTTTAAAAAATACTTGGTATTTACCCAGGTAGATGTAACCAAATATCCTCCCAACAATCAGCTCTTGGAAAATAATTTGCAATTTAGAAAAGTGATATCACCCAGTAATTTCACCTCAAATTGGATCAGAATTGCCATTTTGTTTAGTACAAAATAACAGCAAATCAAGGGTCTGGGGTACAAAGACCAATATGAAACCGTGATTGGTTTATAGAAGCTTAAATAATTCATAACTGAAGTGGAGAAATTGCTCCCAAATGTGGCTAATACTTAGAATGCCAAAACTCAAATATGGCACTTCATTAAAATATCGACCAGTACTAAGTTCATAAGATTTGATTATGTTTCCTGGTTTAGAAGGCCAAAATCTAGCAAAAATGTGACTGGATTGATCAAGGGAAACAGACTGCGCAAGTAAATTAAAGTGGCAATATAAACAACTCAAACTTTTAAAACAGCTATCTTAGTAGTCATATAGTAATCACACTGAAGTACTATCTTTCCTCTCTACTACATCAACTTTTCTGAATATTAAAGTCTATATATAGTCACTGCTTTGTATCTAGTAAGGTATCTACTAAAATAGAAAATATTAATTATTAGTAAGTTTTTTAATTGCTAGAATACTACCATGTATAGTGATTAATCAGATGCTAACCAAAATAGAAGTCTATCTTTATTCTAGCTTGTATAGTATCAGTCCACCTTGAGATTTCGCATACATTTAGACATAGTTAAATATGTTACTGTAATGGTGTATGTAATATTATTTCCATCACTTTATATAAATATAAATATACAATAGTACAGAGTAGTCTAAAAGTAAATATAGAAATAATATAATACTGTGATTGGCTGTAAGTAGATATTCTCTGGTTTTATAAATCTATTTAAATAATCCATAGTACAACCTCTTACATCTTATCAATGCTAATTCTCTAACCTTTGAAATTTAATCGTTACTCATTCAACAATATAAGACTAACCGGATATTATTTGAATTGTAACTTTAAAATATGGATGTATTTATGTTCCATTAATTTAAATAGCATTTGTTGTATATTATTATAGTAGAATTATTTCCAAATTGAAGTAATTAATAATATTGAAATGAACTTTCATGTATTTAATAATTCATATATCTATTTGGCCTGATGAAATATATATTAATTTATTAGGTTATCAACCAATGTATTGTAAAATAAGTAGTACAAGAGCTGTTTATATAGCTATTTATGAAGAAGGTATTTATTGCTATGGTTTGTGTTGTCTATTTATAACTCAATTGGATATGGAAGCCTGGAATATCTCAAATGACAAATTCAATTTGAAGTTAGGCAGATAGACTACAATATTGTAGATCTTACATCTTTCAGATATTTGAAACTGTACCCTACATCCACAAAGTGTAAAAGCTTTTTGACAGTTAGAATATAATATATGAGCTACTGTAATTAGCTATACTGATCCTTCCAGGTGCTTTCTGGTGTTTTCCACAAATGCAATACACCATAAAGTACTCTCAGATAGTTTATGACAACATTCTGGTATTATGTATCAGTTTTGATATCCTTGAACAGGATGCAAAATTGCTTGAAATAGTGTATAGTTGTCTTCGGAATACTTCAATAAAGAGATATTCTTGTTGTAACAATTGAAAGTGACTGGGACAATGCAAGTACATCCCAGATCTGAGCCTGTATACTCACAAAGTGTCAATTCCATTTATTGTATCAAATTTTCCAATTTGATAAACAATCTAACCTCTGTGTAGCATAATTTATACATTCAAATAAATAAACAGTTCTGCATGAATCTATATACAGATAATTATTTTGAAGCCATAAGCTTTCAATGCTGACTGATACAGCATCCTCTTACATACAATATGTTCATTTAAATATTTCTCAAACCAGTACAATTTTCATTTAATGAGAAGGTTTAATAATTCCAATGTAGTAATCGATACATTCAGCTCATCTCTGCCAAACATAATACTTTGTTGGAATCAATATCATGTATGGCAGAATATATGAATGTAATTCCCACTATTGACTCCACTTGAAATTCTTTAGAAAAGGTACATACCTTGTGTCTGACTGGAAAGTACTCCTGAAGTTGGAGAATGTGATGTGTGGGTGTGCAGTAGAAGTACGATATGGGAAAAAATCGAAGTTGTCATTGGAAGGAACTCTCAAGGTCATTCAATGCACTTGGTGCATTCAGAACGTAGATGTTTCATACTTTAGATATAAATCAGTGGTTCGTGTTAATATCGTTTACCATAGAATGAAGTTCTAGATGTTTAACCAAAGTCAAATTGTGAATTTGTTAACTGTTATACAACAGGCTATTGTGGAGTTGCATCAATATACTATCTATCATTACATTTTGATTGTAAAGAAATGCCAATCCAGATGCTTCATGTACCTTAATTAGCTGAAATATTTCAATTAAATATCTATTTCAATTGAGGCATTTTGAAATCTACATTTGTATCTTGGACTGAGGTTGATATAATATTTCTGTAAACTCTGTTGACATATATTTATCTCCAATATATAAGACAAATGTAAAACAGTCTGGGGACTGCTTTTAAACCTCCCAGATACTCTGGTCAACATTACTGGTAATCCCAGATCACCTCAAATACTCTCTGATCCCCCTTTTGCTAAGGAAAGTGCTTTCAGATCTTGCAAGGGTATTATCAAGTGCTCCTGAAAAATCATGTATTTATGGAAGGGTATTCAGGATTGTATGAAATTTTACTTTTTGCTAGGTCACATCACTGAGCAATAGAATCCTCAGCACATATCCATGGGTGATCTTAAACTTGGTGATGTTTTCTCACACCAGTGGTCTTAGCATTTGAAGTCCCATAACTACAAGTCATCTCATATATTGTATTTGTCTTTACTAGAAATTTGTGCTTCCCAATCAGAAGACTTGCTATGTTACAGTAAAATGTGTATTATTAATTTAAGTCTACTGACATATGTACATGTAGTTGATCTGGCTGCAGGCAATACTCAACCACAATGGGGAGAGTATCTGGGCCCAGCAATTGATTTATCTTGTAGATGCAATGAGAGGCGATATTCATGGGAACTTATTAAGGTATGTTGAGGAGGTATTCAAGGAGTATTGGTGATACACATGGATGGTATGATCAAGCAACATTGGAGTCACACAGAGAGTGTCCCGAATGTGCACACTTGAAGGCTATAATGCTCTGAATTGATCGTTGGATGTCAAGGCCTTCATCGAGTAAGTTTGGAGATACACTCGGAGGCCAAACTGGTGCGACTTGGAGGGCAGAATTCCGTGAACTTAGACCTGTACATGGAGGTGGTAATCATGTGAGTTTGGAGATTCAATTGAATGCCAAGGTAATATTACCATAAAGTTCATGATCAAGTGATATTAGAGATTCCCTTGCAAGCAACAATCAAGCAGTATTAGACATACCAATGGAGATAGTTAAGCAGGAGAGGAGTTGTCAAGAGTACATCATGAAGGCAGCCGAGATCTAAATTATTGGTCAACCTGTTAATGTTTAAAAGATGAGGGTATGGTATAACTCACTGTACTAAGAGAAGAGAGTTGTGTAACAAGACTGGATGGGAGCAGGAAACAACTACTTTTGAATCGATACAGTACTTTTTATTTACACATTTATATATCTATATATCCATATATCTATGCATCTATATATTACTATAGCTATGTAGCTAAATATGTATGGATCTATCGGTCTACACATATGCTTCTAGACCAGCTGTATAGTGTCCTTGGGTGTGATCTTAGGTGCTCCTCGAGACAGTAAGCTAGATAACGGACACATGCACATTACGTTTGAGATTGGTCGAGTTCCGAGATGCCCTTCGATTTGTTGATTGTTTGAATATGAAAGTAGTGACATCGGCAAAAGTGCAAATCGACTATAGGCTGCGCTATGCGCAGACCTGCAGACGCGCAGCTCATAGCAAGCTTCCCATGGACCCCTGGGCAACGTGTAGCCTATAGCCATTTATAGTCGATTTATAGAGATGTGCGCATGGGCCTATGGAACTATATACAGCTGGCGGCCGGAGATGGACCGATAGCAGTCTTCACTGGCTGCAGTCTTCGCTGCTATACCGGTACTGTACAGTATTGCTTAGAGTCTGCTTGAGAGCCTCCTTGAAAGGCTCTTTGAATGACTGCTTGAGAGCCTTCTTGAGAGAGCCTCGCATCGGGAGGAGTAGAGTTTTCCACGGGAAGCTTTTGGCCGATGGAAAACCCTGAGTTTGTGGAAGCTTTGGCTAATAGAAGGCTCTAAGTCTGTGGAAGCTTTGGCTACTAGAAGGCTCTAAGTCAGTGGAAGCTAGGATGCTAACGTTGACGTAGCCAACCTACTTGTCTAAAGTGCTTCTGGTACTATGATCACCATTACCGACACCATCATCACCATCATCACCATTGCCATCATCACCATTGCCATCATCACCATTGCCATCATCACCATTGCCATCATCACCATCAGCCCCAAATGTGCACACATACACCCACAATCAGTGGGAAGTGAGCAGTAGATTCCACCTGAAAATCTAAGTCAGAAATCCGCTCTCCCCAAGATCCAATTGTCTACTTTTCCTGCAGAATCTCAGACTGCAAATGTCAACACCATGACCATGAGGCATCGAGAGATCTCGTCGCGGTGGCTGCGCTGAAAATAAGGTTCAGACTAGGATATTGGCCGACATCATGATTTCGGCAGCCGCCACCTGCCTCCTGCCACCCGGCTCCCGGTGCCTGGCGCCTCCAACTCAGCATGTCTCTGGATCTAGCACCCAGGAGCATACATGGGAGCGTATAGTTAAGCGAGATTGCGAATATCTTGCCTCTGGAGAGTGTACTTGGGAGCGTGCTCAGGAGTGTGCTTCAGTGCATCTTGAGAACCTACTTGGGAGCGTACCGTCAAGCAGGCTGGGAGTGCGCCATCCGGTGCAATTGGGAGCGTCCTGGAGAGCATGCCCCGGACTGAACTTGAGAACGTACCCGGTGGTGTACTTGGGAGCATACTCGGAGTGTACTTGGCAGCGTATAGTCAAGCAGGCTGGGAGTGTCATCGAGTGCAATTGAGAGTGTGCTCGGGAGTGTGTTTGAGAGCGCCTTGAGAGCTTATTTGCGCGCGTACAGTCAAGGAGGCAGGGAGTGTGTCATCGAGTGTAATTGGGAGCGTCCTTAAGGGCATGCCCGGGAGTGTACATGAGAACATACTTGGAGGTGTACTTGGGAGCGTACTCGGAATGTACTTGGGACCGTCTACAGACCTTACTTGGGAGCGTACAGTCAAGCAGGCTGGGAGTGTGTCATCGAGTGTCTTTGGGAGCGTCCATAAGGGAATGCCCAGTAGTGTACATGAGAAGGTACTCGGAGGTGTACATGAGAACGTACTGGGAGGTGTACATGAGAACGTACTGGGAGGTGTACTTGGGATCGTACTCGGAGAGTACTTGGGAGCGTCTTGAGAGCTTACTTGGGAGCGTATAGTCATGCAGGCTGGGAGTGTGCCATCGAGTGCAATTGGGAGCATCCTTGAGATCATGCCCGGCAGAGTACATGAGAACATACTCGGAGGTGTATTTGGGAGTGTAATCGGAGTGTACCTGGGAGTGTCTTGAGTGCTGACTTCAGAGCCTAAGTCACGCAGCCCGGGAGTGTACAATCGAGCGCAATCAAGAGTGTGCTTCAGAGCGTACTTGGGAGCGTGCAATCAAGTGCATTTGGCAGTTTTATTGAATACAGCATGATGTACATCAGCAACAACCCTAGTTTCCGTCTGAAACACCCGGGGGTTCCGGACGGCTCTGACGGCTCTGACGGAACCTTGTACCCTCTGACGGAGAATTTCACGTTTCCTGTCGCCCAGGCAACAGGTCGTGTTACATCATCACCTCCATGACTTTGCGCCTGGTATACGCACCATCAGAACGACACACGTGTTACACTCTTCGCAGGGGCTGCCGTTACGCTGTAGCTGTTCACACAACGCCTGGCGATATTTATGCCTGTCTTCAGCCAATAGCCACATTTTACCTCTCCGCCATTGCTAAATATCGGATGCCGCACTCGCCCCATATATGTTGAGCTTTGAGAATTTGTCACATATTGCAATACAGTCTTCGCTTCGGATACCTCGCTTGCGGTTGCATTTGCTTCGCCATTATCGTATTTTACTGGTCTCACATTTACAGTCCAATCTTCACACTCTCTAGTACTATGCCCTCTGTCCTCCACATTCTGCATTGATCCATCATGTGCTTGCAATGCTTCTTCCTCCTCATCCGCATTGGCATCGTCACCATCCTCACCCTCATACCCGTCACCATCCTCGTCCTCATACCCATCGACATCGCTGGTTCAGAGGTCAAACCTCTCGAGTTCCATTGCGGGCCGTTGTCGCCGGCTGGCGGTGGAGATGGCATCGCGATCGTCGCTTTCATCACCTTCATCTTCGTAATCCCCACTGCCCCCTGGCATCACGAAATCAAGTTCGTCATCTGTGCAATTGTTGTCTATCGGGATGTTTGGGTCAGTGCTTCCGATCTCAGGCTCCTCAAGCGCCACTTCGGAGGCCAAATAATCAGGAAGAATAGCATTGTCAACACGCGCTGCTTCCACGCTGATCACCTCGGCAGGTGTTGGATTCTCCGCCTGTTGGATCTGACGCTTGACTGTAGCAAGAGTGTTGTTATACACCCGCTGTTGGTGGCTCTCTGGTAGTGTGATCTAGGTATTCAACAAGAATGTATACGTGTCTGCAATGCCAGGCGAGGTTAACAACTTGCGACCCGTTACAGCACAGCAGGATGTGATCTTACCACCGTCATTCTTGTGTTTGAAGTAGTTCAAGTGATCAGGTCTGTCCACATTCAGCTTTGACTTGGAAGCTTTCGGATGATCAACTTTGTTCCTTTGCCACTCCAGGAGAGCATGGCGCAACACGGTGCATGTTGACATGATCAGTGGCGAGGGTATATAACCATCCTTGTCGTGAATCATGGAATTATAAAATCCATCAGCATACTTACTGCAGGTATTCGCCCGATGATAAAATTTGATGTAGATACACCGCGGGATTGCTTCCGCCAGGGAGTAAAGTGGACGCTAGCCACTCGTTATCAGCTTCCGACTCTCTCTGTGTTGGACTTGGACCGCGTAGACCACCTTCCACCTGCTCTGCTACCGGAAGAAGATACTCATTGTCTGCCAGAAAGGAATCAATGAATTCGAAATGCTCTGCGGCGGATCCAAAGTGGTGGAGATCATAAAGCTCAGAAATGTTGACCCGCGCTGATTAAATAAAATGGGACTTAACCTTAATGACTTGTGCGCAAACCTGGTACCGGTTTGAGAGTGTAATACCCACTGTGGGCCGTTAATTCAGCATACCTCTTTCAAGATCTGCTTTGTGCGTGCCTCGAATGCTATGGACCAAATGTTGTTTTGCTGCATAGCGGTGTTCCAGTACGTCTCTAGTATCTGCCAGTGTGGGGCTTCAGCTAATGCTTTCGCAACGCGTCGCGTTGCATAACTTATCATCTCCAAGTTGCTTACACTCATAAACGGCCGTCTGTTCCACATGTACAGCTCCAGGAGTCTGTCTGTATCGTTCCGCTGGGAGCTGGTGTGTTACGACGGCTTGTACCCGGCGTGGCGGTTGGAGTAATCATTGACCGTCGCTGTGTAGCGGACGGGTTGGAAGTCACGCGATGAGTGATATCCGCAACGCGAGAATTGTTCAGTGATGATGAGGGGGTGGAGTTCTGACCTCGGAGTGTTGAGCGTACGGAACTCCCTCCTTGAGAGGAATCCCTCCCGCCAGCCAGTAGGGAAACGCATCTCTTAGCAGGCGGAAGTTGAGAATCCCCCAAAGGCCCACGCTTATGTTGATTCTGACGATTAGCAAGCCGTCGAAGAGTTCGTATGACCGGAGTCGTGTCAGGGTGAGGGCTTTCGGAAGGCATATTCCGATATAGATGTTTGACGTTAAGAAGGTTGGAATAATATCTTCTGCATGCATATGCAACGGCAGGCGAGGTAGACTCCTATTTGAGCGACCATGGATGGATTCGACACAAAAGAGACACGCAGTCTAGACCGCGCTAGACAGTAAACGCTGACAATACTCGGGGACGAGATCCCTTCAAAAGCATCCAATTATGGGGTTAACTGCCATCAGGTTGACTCAGATCAAACTGAGCATTGATATTCACTGTTACAGCAACGTCTGAAAGTCCATTTGCACCGCTTGAAGGGTGTTTATGCCATCTTCGCGCGATTATCATCATATTGCACTCGTTCTTGGCACAATACTTTGAATCATCGATTGTGTATATCTTCAGCTTCCCAGTGGAAATTCCCCATTGGCAGAGCTAAAAGCATCGCAAAGCGAACAATGACGTATTGTCTATTCTAGGACATCAGGTGCGTGTGCTTTCTCCACTGGTAGGCGTCATTAGCCGTGTTGGATGATTGCACAGTTGGGACAACTTGAGAACTACTCGGTTTGCTCCGAGATGCACGAGGTCTGAGCTTCAAAAGTCATATGTGATGCCAAAACAATGCCTAGCGTCGCAAACTGTACACACCGCGTGTACTAAATCTTCTCTCCAGGCTCCTTATTCATGAGGTGCCTGGTGGTTGTGCAAGATGAAGGCTGGGCCGTATTGTGTTCATTAACCAACAAAATGCACAATGTGGACCAAATCGCAGGTACTCGAGTATATACATCCTTTCTTCCCGCCTCCTCCTCGATTCTCTATTCCTCCCGTAGTAAACACACCGCCCGCAATTAAACACACTGCCGGCATCCTGAACTATCTCGACATTATATGACTTGCACAAAATAACGCCTCTCGTTCCAAAACACACCCGATAACCTACAACAATTTGTAAGTTCACTCTGGGCTTCATTCCGCTACGTTCAACTGTATCATAATGCTGATGCCTCAGATGGAGATCAAATTTCAACTCGCAGCGATGGCACTAGAGGGCAGCCGCAAAGGACAGGGGAAGGCCACTGCTACGGCAAAAATGCCGACATCGGTGATCAATTGACGCCTGTTCTTGGATCTGAACCGTATAAAGGGATTCATCTCGGAAGACATCCATGGACTCATACGGAGATCCAATGTTTGTGGCATCAAGGATGAGTGGGCCTGGGACCTCTTCTATGATATAATCTTTCTTGATTCAGTCACGACTCGCCACTGTTCACAATTTCAGCTGATGTGGCCCCACCGCAGGAGAAGGAGTTCACCTTTTCGGGAGTGGTGAGCAGCATTCCGCTCATATATGGGGCAAATGTTTGACAAAACCCACGATCAAATGAACATTTGGAGATGGGACAACCACCGTGCCTACAGGGATCGAGTCAATCGCTCCAATCTGCAGACAACCAGGTCGGGGAAGGTTAACGCACTGGTGAGCATATCTCTAGGTACGGTAGTGATGATCTCAGGGCAAAGATCGAGCCTCCAAGCTGCCGGCAGTGCAAGCCAGGCAACTTCCTGGCCGTTAGACCACTGAATAGGGATGAGATAATCGACGTGGATGATGATGATGAGAACTGGGCAGAGTCCGGAGCCCCAAGCGGTGGAAGGAGCCGTCCTGGCGATGGCAATGACAATGTCAGTGGCGAGGGTGAGGACGACACGCAGGGCGGTGAGAATGGGACCAGGAAACGGAAGGGAACAAAGGACAGGAAGGGGAAACGGACGGGGAAGGGGAAGGGAAACAGTAAAGGGAAAGGAATTGTTAAACAAACCCCAGGGGGAGATGATATCTCTTGTGCCATTGCTATGCAGTTGCAGAAGGAAATGTATGAGGCAGACTCGGACATGGAGGGCTAACTAGAGTGGGTATATTTAGACCTGGAAGCATCGCCCGCCATGTCAAGTCCCTCAGATGCTGATACTGACCCTACCGAGAAGTCGGACGGCGAATATGACTCAGAGCAAGATTCTGATGTGGATATGCGCATGCAGGATGATGTGTACTCACTGGACGGCGTTGATAAGCAGCGATATGGATATGGAAAGGGATGGTGACGATGATGCGGAGGAAGATGAAGAGGAGGAAGATGCATAGAAGGAAGATGAGGAGGAGGCGGAGGAGGAGGATGAGGATGATGAGGAGGATGAGGATGATGAGGAGGATAAGGATGAGGATGATGGCAAGGAACCTCGGACGATTGGCCAGGGAGAGATGGTATATACATCGGCTGACGATGCTGATACCATGGTAGGCAATGAGCCAACCGTGCTACCTGAGGAAGGCCACGAAATGCGTGAGCATACCCCACGGCCACAACCTCAGGCAGCTGCCCAACGGCCACAACCTCAGGCAGCTGCCCAACGGCCACAAATCCCAGCGCCTCCCCGATGACCAAGAGCTCCGGAGACTCATACCCTCAGTGGGCTGGAGTTTTTGGGGCTTGTGATGCCGCAAAAACCTCGCCCAGCGGCGCCAACTCTGCGAGAAGCTGAGGCAGCCGGAAACACCTCAGATGTCGATGTGGAGCAGCAGCTACCCGGTGAATAGGCAGGTGGCGAGAGTCTCCCCGATGTCCCTCACCCAGATGTCCCTCTCCCGGATGTCTCTCTCCCAGATGTCTCTCTCCCAAATGTTCCTCTCCCCAATGTCCCTCTCCCTGATGTCCCTCTCCCAGATGTCCCTCTCCCTGAGGCGCGCCGGGATGGCTCGGTAGGCGAGGAGTGTACCAGTCCTCGCATTGCAGAGGAGGCGAGCATTCGGGTTAGAGTCGGGTTTTTGTTTTGTGAGTTTCCTTTGTTGTAATCTATTTATCTCAGGCAGTGATTAAGGCACGCATGGAGGTGTTTTGTTCATTTTGGTTAGGGTTGTAGGCTTGTTCGTTTCCTTTGTCCTAATCTATTTATGTCAGGCATTGATTATTACACGCATCGCGAGGTTTTTGGATTGCTCAGGGTTTATTTTTCATTACTTCATAGTATTATGGGACATTGCGCATGCAGTGTTTTTGGAACTCCTGGCGTGATGGTGTTGAGGCTCAATAAATCTCTCAAGTATCATGAGCTTATACCCACACCAGACTGCTCAGGCCCAGCTCCAACGTTCATCCCTTCCTACAGTGAATACTCCACTCCTCCCGTGTTGTCGACAATGCCAGAGAAGACCCCATTCTGTTGCCCCGAATTTTCATGCTGAAAGAAGTTCACCTCAGACAGCTGGCGATTTGAATATATCAAATTACACCATCCTGAACACCTTCAAGTGGCAAAGAATCTGACTGTTTGCAGCACGCCCCGACGCATTGAACCCGCTCAGCGTCGTGAATTCAACTCTAACAAAGATTTAGTTGAAGACTTGGACGCGTTTGCCCACCTCGAACACCTTGAAAACATCGCAGACTCGGAGTCTCCACCACCGCCAACTCCTCTGGCGTGGACGGAAACATACCCCGGTGCCGGCGCTGCGCTGAGCGATTACATTGCTGAGCCATGGGAAGGCGATGCCCAGGGTTGCATTGAGACGAACCTACAGAACAATCCCTGCTACCCATTTGCGACCCGTGAAGAGTTCAAATATATCCAGTGTGGGATCAGGAAGAAGGGTATGAAGACCTACTATGACAAAGTGCTGAATGGAGAAAACACCCCTCTGCATTTCCCACGCTTCAAAAACGGGGATGGCATCCAGAAGCTCATGGCTAGCATGCCAGATCATCAGGCTCTCAGGGAGTGGGAACTACACACTCTCAAGGATATGAGATGGAATGACAATCACCAATGGCCTATCAAAAACTGGAGTCGGGATATCATCAAAGGCATGAGATGGTTGATGCAGCAGCCAGCCGACGCCGAGCATCTCATTTGCACCCCTCAGCATTGCTTCAACAGTGATACGCCACCGGAACGCCTCTATACTGAAATGCACACTGCGGACTGGTGGTGGGAAACACAGGTAAGCAGCGATACTTGAGGATAATAACGTGCTAATCATGGTTAAGGCAACGCTCGGACTGGGGGATACACTGGATCCCTTGATCTTCATGTCCGACGGAACACATCTCTCGAATTCTGCTTGCGACAAGACAGAGTGGCCTGTATATATGACAATTGGCAATCTATCTTCGGAGATCCGCCAGATGCCCTCAACTCACACCGTAGTAATGGTCACTCTCCTGCCGATTCCAATGAAGAACCGCAATATTCCTCAAAAGCGTCTAGATGAGCAGCAGCGAACACACCGAGAGGTGCTGAATGAAGTACTCCGGCGGGTACTGCAGCCTCTCACCTGTAAATAAAATCCCAACGCCGACAGCGGGTATTACAACGATCTCTGTGCAGATGGCAACTTCAGGCTTTGCAAACCGGTTTTAGCAGCATGGCTTGCAGAGTGCCCCGAGTATAGCGACCTACATCATCACAAGCAGCATGTCTGTTTTCGGTGCAAGTGTCCAAAGAACGAACTTGGAGACTATGTCCCTTCTGACATGCAACACCCACGGCGGAATCACAACCTATATGGAATGCTCAGCGATGCCAACACCAAGGCAGCCAATGCCGAACTCTCGTCGTGCCATGTCCACCGAGGATTCAACATGTTTCGACATGTTCCCTGTATACTGAGCGACCTCCCGATGCCCTACCTCCTCCATACAATGCAGATCGGCATGCTTGACCACCTCCAGAAGTGGATTTTCCACTTTATGAAGACGCATGAATGGCTTGTCAAGTACAATGCAATCTGGTTATCCGTACCTGTTTACCACGACCTCACAACAAAAAATATGTCATATGAGGAAGCTTCTCAATGGAATGAGAAGGAGAGGAAAGAAATGAGTGGGTACCTGCTTGGAGTTGTAACCCAGTCTCTACAAGGCGGAAACCACGTTCAGCATCCCATATTCAATCGCGCAATTGAGTGCACACAGGCATTGATAGAATTCTATATGTATGCTCGATATAAATCTCACGATGATGCAACTTTGAGCTACATGGAAGACGCCTCGCATCGTTTTCGCACCTTCAAAGATGATTCCTTACTCGGGTGAGCCAGCAAAAAGCTGAAGGCCAAAGCGAATGCCCTGAGAACGGAACTCGTAAAGAAGCGAAAGGTAGACGAGGAAACAAATGCTGACACTTGGACGCCGTCCAAGGAGCGGTGTGAAATGAACGCCTGGCAGGATAATATCAGCCATGAGATAGATGTATCCAAGGACTTGGATGCCGACTTCAACATTCCGAAAATCCACTTGATGTCTCATTGGGTCGAACAGATTCATTGATACGGAGCCTTGCAACAGGATTCTGCCGAGAGATATGAACAAGCAAATAAACCGAACCTCAAGGACAGTTGGAATGCCTCCAATTACAATCTCAGCTACCTGCTGGAAGTAATCACCTTTCAGCGTCGCATTCTCTGCTTCGAAATCAGAGAGCTCAATCTCCAAGCCCTCGCTCAGCGTCGGGAGCACAGCGTTGCCGCCTGCGCAGTCCTCCCTCCCGGTGCGGATCTGGCTGCCCCCCTGGGCTCCCAGTCATATTGTGAAGCCCGAAGTCATAGGGCCCCAAAACCGCCGTGATGGAATGCATCCTGACACTATGATCAAAGACTTCAGAGGATTGCTCAACAATATACCTGACGCAATGCACCGCATGGCACGATACAGCAGCACCCGGGCGTTGACCAAGCATAAGAGTCGTAACAAGACGTATATATCGGATGAACAAATGCACGCAATGGAGCTCTGTCTTTAACATGGTATTAAGGTTCATGTTGAAGGTTTTGATGGTGAACGCATATCTCAGATGTGTCGATGCAAAGGAAGCCAGAGCTGCCACAGAGGGGATCGACGGAACAACTGGGTATGGGTAAAGCAATGCCCGGGGAGGTGTTATGGCATGCTGAATGGGCGTCTCCCTTGGCAACTGCAACAACTATTCAAAATCACACTCCTAAACGAGGATGGAGCTTTTGTTGAGTACTGGTTAACCCTGGCGCTCACCACAATACCTGAAAACTCGGGTAACTTGGATCCCGTCTCGAAATTTGTACAAGTGAGAAAAGTACCGGCAGCCGTTGCTTTGCAAGTTTTCAGCGTGGGAAATATTGTTGGCTGCGCACACGTCATTCCAGAGATAGCTACTTGTAGTAAGACAGGAGATGGACGGAACGAGCAATGGATTGTCAATAGCCACATAAATCTGGCGACTTGGAATGATGTGTATAATTAGTAAAGAGAGAATTGCATTTGGCGCACAGGTAGAAGGAATGTAAGGAGAGATTTTCGCAGCGTCACCCATCACCATGCAATCCCATATAATTAGTAATGAGAGAATTGCATTTCGCTCGCCGGTAGAAGGAACGCGAGTAGTGATTTCCACAGCGTCACCCATCACATTGCAACTCCCGATGCAAGCGCGTACCCAACGAACCCATTCCGACGTTTGGTCACAGTTGGCCACAACGCCAGAGTGATCGTTTAGAATAGGAGACCGACAGAACGAGAAGAAACGGTGAAACAGCGATCAGAGGGTGATATGGAACGCGACGCGTTGAATTGACACTGGGCGCGGAGTAATCCGCCAACCGGGTGTCGCTGACGCCTCTGGTGGAGCGCATCCACTCTGACGGAGCCATTCTGCCCGGACGGAAATATTGTTTGCTGATGTACAGTTTAAGCGCCCATAATCATGTGCGTATTATAGTATTGTAGTCAACTCGCAGGTCCGTAGGACCTCATTGCGCCACGCGTCAAATATGATATGGATTACCGGCCCAAAAACAACATCTGTGTGAGTTACGCGTTGCGTAAGGTCATTTTTCCTGGTGGAGGTGTGAACTCAAATATGCACTTGTAAGCTGTTGTTATTGGAACTTGAAAATGCAACTGGGAGGGGGTGAATGAGTGAGATTCGAGTAATACTTAGAGGCCAACCTCACGTGAGCTCAGAGATACACTCGCAGCCTCTGATCATGTATACTTTGATATGTACTTGGACACCATGATCAAGCAATATTTTGTATGAACAGTGAAGTGGTGCATTATTGGGAAGGTGCAAGAGATGCTGAAATGATATTTATCCATTAACATGCGATTGTGGGTGTCTGACATAATTTTGATTCAGCCTTTCAGCAGCTGGAGACCTGGTCAGTGACAGTTACCCTGTGGGGAGATATGCTAAGTGGTGAGGAAATCTTCAGAAGTTGACTCACGATTGAGATAAACAATCGTAGTTGCCTGGGACACAGTCAATCTTCAGTGGAGATAGTTGTTAGGGTGAACATATGTTAATGGCATGTGCAGCTGGAGAGTGAAGACATAACTTCAGATTCTCAGAAAATGGTGGAACTGTAGATCAGAAAGCTAGAAGTTGAAGATTAAGATGTGAATTATATGGGAGGATATGAGGCAATGTGGGAAATCAGTGGCACCACCTGCCTAGTTAGATTTAAAACACCAGGTATCAGTACTATTACCTGTCATATCATGTATTCTACACTCTATATTGGATTTGATAAACTGACTTGGGCACAAAATGGTCTTAAGTCCCAGATTCTCATAATGATTTCCCCAATATCCTGTCATATTCATCTTTCATCTCTTTCTATCTTGTCCATAACTCCACCAGTACTACGTAATATGACGTTTAGTCATTCCACACCACCGGCCCACCACATGATGATGATAATTGAAACTCACTATCAGTTTTGAAATGGTTGAATATTAAGCTGTAACTACAATTTCCAGGTATACAGACAACATTCCCAAGGAATATAATGTTTTGCAAAGTCTGTTCTACTGAGATTTGACATGTTTCCAAACAGATTGCATGGATTTCCAGGTGCTGCCACATTGTAGCCCGTTCTTTGATATCTGCAGCGATGTCACCCAGAACACCTTGTACAGCTGAAGCGCACTGTCTTGGTTTGGTTAACTCCACGATTTGTTGCCAGGATTCCCAGTTTCACCTCAAGGACACTGCACTGGCCCAGTCAACTCTACGACATGACCATTGTTACATTCTAGTTTGACAACTGTTACATACTCTTAAAGTCTTCCAGTGACAATTGAAAATCTTGTTGATACAATGCACTTGCTGTGATATGTGGAGGGAAAAAGGTTTATATGAACAATTCTGGAGATACCAAAGATGAACTCTGCGTGGATTTCACCATTTTTCTGCAGTATATAGTAGGTTGCTCATGGTGGTAGAGTCATTATTGTACTGGCAGTGAATTGCAAGATATGGTAGTGTCTCCAATATAGTGTCAAGATCTGCATAGCTGTCATCATGTGAGAGTAACTGCTAAATTTAATTGACCATATGGATAGAGGGATATACCTCTTTCACATTTCCAAAATTCGGGTATTTAGAAATATCAGTCATGAAATTGTTATTAGATTTGATTTACAACATTTTCAGTGGTAAATAGTTCACCTAATGTATCTTTGGATACATGTAGTGCATGATATACTATTTAATAGTCTTCTAAAGCTTCAGGATATCTATTACCTCCCACTATCCTTAAAATATGATAAAGTCAACACATTATTCCTTTTTCCAGAAGTTCTGCTTATTCTAGATAATTCTGTAAATCTATCTGTCAAGATTGTCAGTGATATATTTCTGATCAGCATTACCCATCTTGTCGCTTCAGTCGCAGTATCAGGTATGTCTACCATTAACTCTATATGTTTGTTATGAGTCATGTATGTTTCACTATGAGGCTCTTCTGCAGCTGCAGTTTTAATTATTCCAAATATTTGAAGGTATATACTTTTCAGTCTGGTTGCCTTAGTTCGAATTTCCATTAATACATCTAGCTGCTGATGTTGGATTAGATCATCAAATATCTGTATTGAACAGGGGTCATCTAATTGACATAGTGTCCATATCATTTTGATGTATTCTGTCCATTGTCTTTTGATCATTTGGTTGCTGATGTTCAGACTCCTTCCAGCTGTCCTTTAAACAATCTACATTCATTGGCAGTAACTATGTAAGCTCTTTATACAACTTCAGTTAAAGCACAAACACCAAAATAATTTGTTTCCATTTCTATATCTAATCTGTTGAGAACTCATTTTCCACTGTAAACCTGGCCGAGCTGCAAATTGTGTGGTTACCAACACTACTCTTCTGAATGACAAATTGCTGCAAGATATTAACAACTCTCATGAGAGATTCATCAGAGTGATTATGCAGGTGAACAAATTGAGAGAATTCAGAAAATACTGGTTGAGATTATATAACTGTTTTACGAATTGGTGTTTGTTTCCGACTGTTTCCACAACTCTTTGGGAGGACAATATTTGAAGTGCAACTTGTTGCTACTATTCTGAAAGTTACACAGATCTGATATCCCAGCAAAATGTCACCTGTTAATGTATCAAATAGTTGAGAGAAGTTATGAAGTTCTGACTATCCTTGGCTGAATGTAATGCTAATGTTACTTTTATTCTTGGTATTTCTATGTGTCAGCTATTTTAGCAGCCATTGCAATAAGTCTCTAACAAATCATTGATATAGCTGATGGAAATTGTATAGGGGTTAATGACAATTAATAATCTAGAAAGGAAATTACGAGAGGAAGTTGTAAATTGTGTAAACATCTTGAGTGTGTAGGACATCAAGATTTGTTTTCTCCAGATGCTCAGGCTGAATATGTTGAGTTGTTGAGTTATGAAGTTGACACCCAGAAGAATTTCCTATTCATATACCATATGGAATTTCATACGTTTCATATACACACTAAGTGACTGAAGCAAACTGGACTTCTTCAAGATGGTCACAGATCCAGGGAGCTAAAGAAATATAAGATGTTCACTGTAATTGATTAGCATAGTCCTATGTTAGATCCCAAACAGTGAAGCCAAAATATCTTAGTAGGGATAGTACAGTTCCAACTGTGTAATGCTGTACTTTATTAATGATGTTGGCACCATGTTGAAGCCAGAGGATGTGCTTAACATGATCCCACACATGCAATTCTGATATATGGCAGATAGTATTTCAAATATGGCCAATTGTCAGACAGTGCAGTCAGATATGCTGACATCACAATAATTAGTCAAGTTAGTCCTATTTGATGTGGAAATGACCAGTCTAAATATTGTTACACCAGATATGTTTTTCCTGTATATCTCACCACCAATTAGCAGTATTTATATAACTGTATATTCCAAAGCCCTCAGAGACAGTAATTTGTGCCAGTTCAAATCAGAATGTAGCTCACATGAAACTTTTGGTGAACACAACTCCATGGATATTTAATTATACCTCTAGTACAATATTCAACAGTATGTGAATTATCTTCCATTTAAATATTATTGTAATGCCCAACATTTACTGTAGTGATTATCATGTGCAGGGTATCAAGAGATTAGAAAGGTTCAATATCTTCAAACTCAAGTTCACATTCCAGATATTCATATGTCCATCTTTTCGCTTACTAGCTGCACAGTAGAGCCAGTTGAAAGTCCAGAGTAGACAAGAATTGAGGCCAAAGATTCTGTTGTTCCAAGTATATGTGATCCTGTTGATATCTTCTTGTTGTGTGCCGTTTGGATTTCTCTCCAGCAGTCTCCACTTTCCCAATGTAACTCTGAGCAGCAGTTGTCGTTGTATAAGGGGTTTATGTGTTGTCTGTCTACTAATTGTCTATAAGTTTGTTATAGAGAGAATCTTTTAGTGGTATTTTATCTGGTACATTTGCTAGGGGACAGTTATTGGTTATGTAGTGAGTTGATAGCAATCAACATTCACCTGTTGAAGTCAAACTATATTCACTCACAGCAATCTCAGCCTTTTCATAGTAAAATCCCACCGGGTCATTGCATATTATTAAGTATCATTTGGTGAAATGGATAACTTTGAGCCTTTGGTCAGTCTATCTGAATTATTTGATTTGGGAGATAGTGTATTTGGCCTGAGTCAGGGGAGTATTGACCATATTCAAAAATTACTACCGTTGAGGCATTTTTATTCATATCTCATGGTGGAATGATGGTTTCAGTTTGTGTCTTTATTTAAACCTGAGGGATATTTAATCAATTTCAAATTAAATTAGAATAGTATTTCACAGTTACAGTTGAAATGTACCCACTCAATATACGAAAGAAGTAAAAGATAGTCTCCTTGTAATTTGATTTCTTGATACAAAATATTGGATTATATACTATTTTTTACATCTTCCACTGATTATTATTAGTAGGGAAGAGAAAGATTTATGTATTTAAACACTGTAATCTACATGTATATACTATTCTTCAGGTGCTGCTGAAATTACCAATGTCAGTCATAAGATATGACCTTATGAGTAGAAGACATTGCTTATCTACCCAAATCGAAAGGTTCAAGCCGTTCATAATAACTATACATAATTTGAGTAATGCAAATATGTGAATGTTGTAGCTAGCTCTGTGACTGCTCAATGATCAACAAGTACTGATTAACTTGTAGTAATACAGTGTCTGTAACAATTCTTGCCCAGGGTGTAGATTGTGAGTAGAAAATCTAGTTTGTATAAATAGCTCAATAGGAGTAAACACTATTGTTACCCCACTCACATGGCTTTTATTCAATCCAGTTGTAAGGATGTGCACATACACTATATGTGTAATACTCCTAGTTCTACTTATCATATAGCTGGATATAATTGTACTTTGTTTCCTGGCGATATCATATCCCATTGAATATCTCTACAGTGAGATGAATTGTACAAAGGTGAGTAACTTGCTGAGATTCAGGTTTACCAACTTGAGCATATAACAATCAAAAGTGGGTGGTGATTAGAGTTTCTTTTTCTTTGCCAGGTTTCATGTATCAACAGTATAGTAAAATATTGACTACTTAGTGAAACATTGATGAGATTTAGACACTATTTATTTCGCCAAATTCAACTACAATCTGTTAAATACTCCACAAATCTCTTGGTTATATGACATCCCAAACTACCACATGACTTGTCTCCAACCATCTTGACACACAATGTTAAGGAAGGAATCTCTAATGAAGAAAACTATTATGGCTCTATCACATGGCATATTTGGTTTGCAATATCACCCAGTGGACAATTTGGAAACACAACATAATTGTATTCAAAATTTCCTTAACAACCACATTCTCTTGGCACTACCCACTACTTAATTTAATTCCCATTCTGGATATATTTTCCCTTTTTACCTATGTATCTTCCAGGTACTCAACAGTTCTGCTGTTGCTTTCTATATACAATTCAACCAAGTGTACAACCAAGATGTGATGCAATGTAAGAACATTCTTGTTATGGAACTCAAGGGCCAGTATAGGAAATTGCCAAGCCAGCAATTATGGACCAAAAACAATCCTGCTGTAGCAGTTTTCAGAACAAGTTCTATCATCACCTTGTATATCTCCAGCGAATCTAGTACTTTCAGGAAACAACCCAGTCAAATAGCTCATATCTTGCAGCTCTACTTGACCCTGTCAACTCTCCGACACACCTGGGAGAACTGTTTCGGAATTTCCAGCAATTCCATTCTGGCCAGCCACAGAACTGTGCAAACTTTATGTTGCAATTACTCAAGAGTTGTCTCTAGTACCAGTGCTGTGTTCACTGAATACAATGCAGACCATAATGTTGATTACTTATTTGTCTTAAGGCAGGCCAAAGGAAATACTGTTACCAGTATTCAATAAATTCATTTCTTCTTGAAGTAGTTGACAAACAAAATCGATAACCCCCACTCCAGTGTTTGCAATAAGTAAATGTCAAAATACATACTGAAGTTTCTGGAGAAAAAGCGTTATGGTATTATCTAGACACTGTACTATTTGATATCGCTGCAAGATAGACCACTGGACTGGGAGATAGAAGTGATATATTTTTTTACTACATTCATGAACCTACAGCAATTAGCGAATTTTGAAATGACTAAACAATTATAGTAATAGCAATTAGGGATAATTATAAAACTTACATACAAGGGAGAATCAAAATTTGGGTAGGAAGAGAAGTTGAGGCATCCTGTGACTGGTAACTGATATAGAAGATGACCAGTATCAAATGGTGAAAGAAGCCTTCTCCTGTTGCCAAATACAAACTTTTCAAATATAATTTAGTATGTGGTGAATACAGATCATGGAAACCATATGCACTATAAAGGCAACCAGGTATGATACACAGATGTAACACAATTGAAGCAGCTTATTGATCTCATCAAAAAATATATGTTGGCCAAAAAGAGCAATACTATCTAACAGCAACATGCAAGGGCACCTTACTGTAATGCCATGTACATCAGCGTTTGGCCTTATACACATATGTATGGTGATGATACAATACGGTCACAAACGTGGATATGAGTGATTGTAAATGTGCATACATTGCTATGTCTATCGCTAGCGATCTAAGGCTCATGGTGAGCTGACTATATAGAAGGGCAGTTACCTGGCCCTAGGTCAGGTGCTGCTGTTACATTATTCCCCTGTTTAGGTGCTGACCTCCTGGGCTGCATAAACTGAACAAGAGAAAAGGAAAAGAAAGGAAGCATTATACATTCATGGAGTATACATACTTGTATGAAATCATAAGTCCCGCTACCAATCGCTACAGCACATGGCTACCGTTTGGTGATTCTGGACCACAGGGAAACTCCACCTCGATTAGCAGGTGGGAAAATCCTGAGCTGACGCCAAGTGTACCAAGCCAAGATCCACAGAAGAGAAGAAAAGAAGAGAGACACAAGAAAATATCCAAAGGTGATTTCATCTTCCATATTTCAACTTTCTAACCCACACTCCAATGACTATCATTCACATAACTTGTAGCTCACCATCGATCTCTGTTGGAATCATCTGTGGAATGCTTCCTCTCATAACCTTGCATCGAAAGGAGTTACTGCTGCTGACCTTGTTTGTAGCATTCAGTGATAATTGATAGTATACATCAATAGCATGTAATCATTTGTAGACAATTACCAGGGCAGATTCTCTAAAATCGTTATAGTTACCACATTCAAGCACCCTAGTGCTGTCCGAGCTCCGTGCAGGGCTTCAGCATGCTCTGAAGAGTATATCTCGCAACCAGTAGTGATATTGACTCATGGGTGCCACTTGACTCAGTAATCATCGTACGAAGTCTTCTTCTGTGACTGGCCGGTTGACTCCATCTATGTGCACTGGTCTGTTTACTTCAACACAATCTTTGTTGACTTGTTAGGCTTCTAGGTTGACCTGTGGCACATGTCAAAGTCGACTGCCTCCCGGTGTTCTTTGAAATTGTCCGTAGGACATTATTGTATGGACACAGCTATCTCCTGCTTTTTTGAAGCTTGATGCTCCATCAACCACTTAGACTTATATCGGTTGTTGATTGCCATCATGGCTCCATAGATCTATGCTTCAGTGGAATGTTTGTGATCCCCTTCAGTATGTTTCAATTTGGGCAGATGCATCTTTCGCCATCCTTCATATCTGGACATTGGATGTCTTCAATATCACTCATCCCTTAGCAGGTCTAGGTCATCCTGCTTCTTCTCATTGTTGCACTTGCTTGAGTTGGATTTCTCAACTCGATTTTGCCATTCCTTTCACTCGCTTTGGTCATTGGCCTCCATTATGTTCCCACTTGCATTTTATTTCACCTTGCATTGTTTGTCAACTTACTTTGTGTTTTGACTAGATTGACATTTCGACTGGCTCGACGTTTGACCCTTCGAGTTCTTGTCACCTTTCCAGACTTCGCTTGGTCTGTTTTTGGTGTCTCTGACTTTGAGCTTTTCCAGTGAGTGCTCTAGGGGGGATTAATATATTCTGGATTGTAGGTGCGTATGTTGATTCTTTGCCAGGTACCCTTGACTCCGCTGTGTGGGTGTATAATTGCTGATGAGGATTTTGGTTCCGATAAGGTCATTCCTCTCTTTAAAGGTCATTGCCCTGAAGATGACTAATCTCCTCCAATTGGTGTTGTAGCTTGGTAGTATGGTATCTGGTGCATTCCGCAATCCAAATGCCATGACTCGGTACTCAGACTGCCCGTATCTTTTCGTTCAATATGTCAATCAAATCTTGACATTGCGCTGGGATATGACCCCTATCATCTGTCGTTACCATCTCGATATTGATGATGTCCGTTCATAGTCTCATAAGCCTTCTCTGCATCGTAGCATGCTGTGGCAAAGTGGAGATGGGTAGCAGTTCTGGATGGCTGGATCAGCCAGTTCATCACAATCGGACCAAGCCCCATTGATCAGTTTCTCCATTCATGTCTCAGCCAGCCAGTAGCAGCCATTGAAGCACCATCACTGTGTTACTCCTCTGCCACACCTACTGCCGCTGCTCCTCCTCAGCCATTCAGGAAACTGTGGTTTCCCTTGCCTTTAGCGATATCTTCTAGTGATGCTCATAGTAACCCTTGACATTCTCCAAGCCATATGCATACTGCCTCGATCATATCCACACTGGCTAAGCGATGCTCGATTGCCGTAGCCCAGAGTAGTTGTATATCCAGGTGGAGCTCATCATTGTTGTTTTCCTCACTGTGTTCTGGCAGAGGACTTGTGTAATCTGCTTCTGGAATCATTGCTCAATGGGGTCCAAGTGGCATTCATCAGTGTGGTGTGACAGCAGAGTTAGAAGGCAGAGAGCCGATCGTGAAAACTCCGGCAGATCTGTCGCGGCATTCCAAAAGAAATTCGTAAAAAAGAGCAGTTCTGGCGCGAGGAGCGTAGGAAGAGGTTGAGAAGATATCATACTACCCGGCCATGAGGATCCATGAAATCTTGGAAAGAGAGAGTGAGATTAAAAGACTGGAAAGATAGAGCGCGTGATTCGTTCTATGATAAGATGATGCCAGACACGATCATAGTCTATCTACCCCGGGTTCTCCCGAATATATACTCCCCGTCGCTACTTCCCTCTCCAGTACCCCTGTATCTCATTCTGCCCCCATCACCCAGTCCATCTCCGTCAGCCCTGTATCTCCATACACCCACCATAGCTCTGTCCTCTGACAAGCTGAGTGGCGGTGATGGTGAGAAATCGATTTTCCCACCACATCGGGCAGTGAATTGTCCTTTGCTCCAGTCGATGACCAGAATTTTCACTGGACACGATGGCAAGCCCAAGACGTAGTAATGTACCATGATCTGGATGACTAAAACCTCCGATTCATTAACCTGTTTCAGGCGTTTACAGAACTGAACCAAGAGACTTGCCTTTTGGCGCTCCTTTGCAGACAGCATCACCTGGCCATCGATAACCTTGGTGGAAGAAAATTCTGGTTTGTGAGGTAGGTTAAGTTGACTGAGTAGGCATGATAAATGTTTAAGATCAGTATCAGCATGTGTCTTTGTTCAATAACCTGTTCTTCTGCAACCTTGGTCTCCAGTTTTCGAAGGTCTTTGACTTCCCCTCTCTTGTGGCTGGTCTTAGTCGACTGTGCATGTTTCATCTCATTTTTCCACATGCGTTCATTTCATTTTTGCACTAACTTT
>Ga0307515_10001746_pt1 | contig 48388 bp, 69 predicted proteins | sample 17_EM_MG_FD_194513 | JGI IMG/M metagenome (GOLD analysis project Ga0307515, IMG submission 194513) | Populus trichocarpa ectomycorrhiza microbial communities from riparian zone in the Pacific Northwest, United States - 17_EM | ecosystem: Host-associated > Plants > Roots > Unclassified | place... | reverse complement strand
AAAATTGATTTCCAAAACCTTGACAAGAATCCCTTCGTAACATCCTTCGCCGATCATGGACGTACCCCGGATATCTTTTCGAGGATGGAGGCGTGATCGCCCCGGGGAATTTTCTGTTTTCCGTTCGGGATCAGGTTTTGTTGGCGTGGAGGTGGAGTTATCTGTTCTATGTGTTTGAATTTTACGACCCTCTACGAGGCACACGTGCTGATGCAGGAGATGAAAGGACTCTTCGAATACCACCCACTATAAAATATTGACACTTTACACGGATATACATATATATATATATATATATTGTACACCTGACATAACTTATGCGCAAGAATCGCGATCGTCACAATGATTGACAACGAGCGTATCGGGGTGGAGTCAGGAGGTTGAAGAAGAAAATCGTGGGGAGATGAGCGAACGTGGGGGGGTTTAAATGCGGGTGTGGTCTAATTTGGGACGAACACAAGGGAGTAGGGATCGACGAAATGACAGCATAAAACCCCTTGAAACCAAAATTTGAAAAGAGGGAAGCGGAGATTGAGCGAATGGTGAGTGAGAGAATAAATAGCCGGGGACGATCTCGGTGTGAGGATGGCCGAGGGTCAGAAGAACCTCCCTCGAATGGGACTAAAAGTGTCCGTGTATATGCTGTGGTGCGAGAAGGGAGAGAGAGGGGGGGGGAAAGCGTATGATGGAAGCAAAAAGGCAATCGCTGGTGCGATGGAAGGGAGATAGAAACGAAGAGGATTATTTCCGCGATAACAATCCCCGAAGGAAACCCTTTCGTTTCTCCCCTCCCGGACTACCGGTGCTCTCCGAACCCGGAAAGTATGCCCGTGTTGTATCATCGGCGGAGAACCTGGGCAGCCGCTGCTTAGCCACTTTATCCTTCTTCGGCGCACCGATGATCGAAGAGAACACGTTCCAACCCGTAGCTCGCGACACGGAATTCGAATGCAAACGGGGGATCTGCGGAACTGGGGTGGGCGAGTACATGGGTACTAGCGACGGGGACGGAGCGGTGGATGGGCGCTTGAGGATAGGACGGGGGAGCTTCGGAGGGTTTTTACCATTTCCCATGTCAGGTGCTTGAGTTACATCTCGAAGGGGAGACCTGGCTTTCTCTGGGCCCCCTCTAATCGGTGCTGAAGGGGAGCTAATGGTTCGGCCGGCTGACCGCGGTCGCAGCGGGGGAACCTCATGCACATTCCCGTTCCCTTGCATCGTTGATGGCCGCTTCCTACTCGCCACAGATCCAAAGGTCGGCCGTGAATCAGTATGAGTTGTTGCGGTGGACGGCCGCGTTCCGTTCAGACTGCTCCTGCTCTTCTGGGTCGTTGCACTCGTCGCTGTCGACGGCCGTTGACTGGTCGTAGTGGTATAAGAATCGCCAGACGTCGAGGGCCGCGCGATCCCATTCGCTTGTAAAGACGACGTCGGGTTGACCATTTCGGTACCTGTAGAAACCTTTCGTTTCCTTTGTTCCCTCGTATGAGCCGCGAGTTTGCCGACACGCTTCAAGGCCTGTTGCTCAATTTCTAGGCACTTGTTGACAAACTCTTCAAGATCCGGGTCCATAGGGGTGTCATTGGCCGGGTTCCTGGCCAACACCTCGTTCGACCTCCGAACGATTGCGGACGAGATCACAGCCAAGTGCCTAGGCACATCCAAAAGATGCGGCAAAAGCGGTATGGCCTCCCGATTCAACAGTGGCATGTTTGCGCCCCGGAACCTAAGGGATTCAATCGTCTGCAATCGTTCATTTCGATCAGGGTCAGGTCCATCTGGGAAGCCAGGGATCGGAAATTTGTCGGGTGTGGAGGTGGAGACGACCAAGATGTAGTCAATCATCGCCTTCCGACTGTTGGCCAAGAAGACCCGGACGCCCCGCATGAATTGCTCCTTGTGCACAGTTTGCTGTATGGCAAAAGTCGCGAGCCGCACAGCCACCGATAGCGGAATATCAGCGAAACGTGTAGATGTCAGAATGTCAGTGTCACTTCGATATGGGTGTCGCCATGTGAGTATTGACGTACCGAATTGAGGTTAGCTGAGCTTTGAAGGACCTTAGCGATCAGTGTGAGGCTCCGTTGCACTGGCGCCTCCGGAAGACCTAAGAACACCGGGGATCATTCAAGTTATGGTCAGGGGCAAGAGTGGAAGAACAACTTACCCGGGATTAGCCCGAAAAAATGGGGGTGTAAAATCGCGGGGACAATGAACCTGAGAAAAATGAAGGCCGAGACCGCCTGCCAAGGAAGGTCGCTCTGACTGCCGTCGTCGACGAATGACTTTGCCGCCCGGCATCTCCTCTCAACAAGCCTCCGAATGTGTTCGAACAGCCTCCTCATCTCCGCCGGACACTCTGACCTGACCCTGTAGATAGAATCCCACAGCTCCCGACACCAATACACTAGCGCGTCAACGTTCTTCTCCAGGTCATGGGTTGGCTTTGAGGTTTTCGACGGGTCCACCTCGATCGACACACGTTCGATGCAGATCCGGCGAATCACGGAACCGACGGAGGATTCAAGGAAGGACTTGCCGTACCAGACCATGAAGAGCTCAATTGTCTAGGTTTTGTTGACGATCAGGAACTCTGGCAAGACAGAGTATCAGTTTGTGGCGCATACCTTGGTCAGGACTGTGTTGCCTCGGAATAATGTGTTGTACGCGACTATAGAACCGAGCCGAACCGCAATGAGAAACGGAATTTCGAATATCTGGGTAAGAACAAATAAAGACGTACTTGTAGGCGTTTCGGAAACCTCCTTGTCCGCCATTTCGCAGATGCTCTCCACCAATGCGTCCATCGCGACAGCGACAGAGATAAACTGGGTCGAGATATCTTTCAGGTTCAACCTTGCCCCCAGATCGTTCATCCAGTCAAGATAATTTCTGGACTTGAGCATCTACGTCACAGTGAACAGAGGGGGCAGTTAGAACTCGATGACAAAGGCCCCAGTTCCCGTGGCACCGCCGGGGGGGAAAAAAAATTCGGAGCGGGAGTGAGAAGCTCACCTGAAGGACCCCAGAGTATACGTAGTGAGGTAAAACGATCTCTCTGTAGCGAGGATGATCAATCAACCCAGCAACGACCCGAAGAACGGGCGGAGTGCTTACTCGTCGACTTTCAATTTTAATCGCAATTCCCCGACCTGGCTATAAAATCCCGAGGCCGTCGAGGCGTTGGTGCTCGTGCCCATGATGGGGTTCCAGCCCTCCATATACTCTCCCCTGTGAAAAGTCGCGAGAGAGACGACAACCGAGCCGATGGGTATTCTTCTGGCACTTCCCCTCTTTTCCTTATGCAGGGTTATTTGAAGGTTTTCAAAGGGTGGGAGGTCACCAATGGTGAAGTTCTCTTGCCACTCGGGATTGGCAGTACCCCTCTTGACGGTAGTCCGTGCACATAACATCGAGTTGACCCAAACTTCACACCACACCTCGTAATCCCCACTTCCGTCCGACATTCCTGATGCCCAGCTCCCGTTAGAATCGCTTCCACTTGAAGAGAGCGAGAGCTCGGATGCAATATGTGGCAGAGGTCTCGTTTCTGAGGGCACGGAGTCTTCGGGGCGCTTTGTTTGGCCGAGGTCCCGTGCGGAGATACAGTGCACTTCAACTTGTCGCCACATACGGTATAGGCCGCCCTCCGACGGAATTATCGCAGCACCATAGACTTCTGGAACGGCATACGATCGCAGAAGGGTGAGCCAGGTATGCATGGTTTCCGAATTCGAGAAGGCGAGGTAAACGGGTTCGTTGGTCGACACGGCCGCATATCGCTGCCCACTATTCGCCGAACCGTCAGTCATGGGCACCACTGGGGAGTGATAGGTGGCGATGAAGACGCACGGAACGGTATATATTGCCAGTACGTCTTTCCTGTCGAATAACGAGCGATCCGCTGGGCGGATATCCGTGGTTTTCAACAGGTATATGTACACGGCTTGGTGCAGAAAGGTCTCCTGGTCAGAAACGGAAGGGGAGTAGGAATCCTAAGATCTCAGGCCACCTAAGCTCAACGGATCCACTGAAACGGCATACCTCGACGTAAATGTTGAGCTGACAGCCTCCCTCCTCCTCTGCTAGCCTGCACGTAGCCGCCCTCCACTGAGCACCTCCGCTAGAGCGGTTGCCGAGGGAAAGCCAGCTGCTTTTGTCTACAAAAAGTTGTCGGTTGTAGGGCGCGAAAAGGAAGGAATCGAGCTCACCTTTGAGGCGTTCATCCACACTTCTCTTGCTGGCGGGCTGTATACGCGCAGGTCAGCACCCACACGGGAGCGGGAGAAGGGAGAGAGAGGGGAGGAGGAGGGGAAGGGTGTCCAAGTGCGTAATGAACCCGAATATGAAATGTTTTGACAGAAAGCAAATCGAACAGGCGAGCAGGGGAAGGGGCGGGAGCGAGGAACATACCCTTCTGAGGCCGGCGGAGGCGTTGGGCGACAAATAGAGCTCGACAGGTATATAGAACTCGGTTGGTATATCTGATCTCTTGTTCATCGTCCCTCCTTCGCCTCTTCTTCCAACCGAGACTGTCATCGAGGTCGTGCTTGGGCGGGGGCTGTTGCTCAGGGATTGGGGGTAACGGGGGGGAGGGAAGGGGATAGTGACGGTCGCGGTCGAGGGAGGGGAGTTGCGAAGTTTGCTTGTCCCATCGTTGCCATAGTCGTTATATTGAGGTGGGTCGGATATTTCGGGAGCGGGGAAAGTCATAGAAATGGACGAGCGGCTCTAAAACGTCAAGTCGAGCAAACGTCTGATGGACTCTCTCGACTTTTGGAGAGCCTGTGTGCAAACCGTGACCGTCCGAGCGTCAACCTAGGTGGGAGAAGGACACAGGCAGGGGAAAAGAGATGGTGAAGGAATTTATCTCGTCTCAATGTGCTGTTGGTGGCGTTGTTGGCGCACTCGAGAACGTGTGTTGTGTGCTCCACAGGGAAGGGTGAGATGAGAAATCACCCCCAGGAAACAATAATCGCCCCTCAAGCCCCTATAGCCTCCAGCAATCTGCAAATCCATCCGTGCCATCGTATACAGGAGTCTGCGCTCGACCTCCCATGCTGTCTCAGACGAGTCGGGATCACAACTCAAATATAAACCCCCTAAAATCCGTCGGCAGTCCTCGTTGGCGGTCCGAGCGAGTTCCTGCCCCGCCGAAAGGGCAACTCGTGGTGTGATGGATGCTCAAGATACTGAATCAGGAGAGAACTCGAGGCCTCGTAAAGAACGTCGAAGCGATCCGTCAACTCGCGCAACCCATTCCAGGGTCGCATCTTCCTCTCTACGTCCCTTCGGTGTGAAGTTTTTGTGATGGAGACCGTCGTTTGCCACGGCAAGGTGGATTATATAATCACCGCTGGTACGGACTCAGCAAGCTTGCAGCTTCGGTACAGCTTTGCTCGATAAAGTTTTCAGAAAGCCTTCCATTCCTCTTGTCGACATATGTAATCGACGGCGCTCTCTCTCGGCAACTGGAATTACCGTTGCCCCGAAAGGCTTTTGCGATCGCCGGATGGGCCGGCCACGAGTTGATCGATCGTGGGAACTTCCACTCACGTTGCCCGTTATGCATCACCAGCGGCTGAAACGTATTCAAGCGTACTTATCAGCTCCAAGGGGTCGTCTCAAAATGAATGTGCAAGAACAAAGGAAAGAGAGAAAAGAATGATATACTGCCACCGACCGCCCATCCCGAATTGTAGAACAGAAAGGCAGGTGAATGCAAAGGCGGAAGGCGCGTATGTGTAACTATCCAATGCAACCGGTTATCGACAAAACTCCACAACTAAATCTCGTTAAAAGGAAAGAAAAGGGAATTACAGGATTGGTATATGCCAACAATATAGTATGATATGAAGGGTTATGTCCTAAGTATTCCGTGTTTTCCCTCATCAAATAGAAAAGACACCACAAACTCGTTCAACCACCATTTCCCATCTACTGAGATTTTTTGCTGCGAGAATCCACCGCCTCGATCAGTACAAACCTTGAATGGTGGAGCGAAGATTACTTACACATGTCCATTGGCGACCCCATTACCGTTGCCGTTGGCAACACCGTTTGCGACACCGTTGACTGCATTCTGGAGGCGTTGGACGGTCGGCTTCTTCTTGTACGTATCAATGTAGAACTTGATGAACAGGAACAGGTAGCTGGTCAAAACACCGCATCCAAGTAAGGCCGCTGACTCAGTGCCAGCGCAGTCTCCAAGAGTCGGCAAGTTCCAGCGGTTAGAAGCGAAACGAGAGTAGGCTGCGGATCACTATGAGCCACCTTCGAAGTCGATCAATTGACAAATGTCACTTACTGCCAAAGTAAACCGCAAACAGATCAATAACGAATTGGGTGATCTGCATCGTGGTCAGGTACTTCTTCCACTGCGTCGCCTCGAATGTCAGAGATAAAGGCGTTCACTAGTGGCACCGAATCGAGACGCACCCATATCTTCCTTCCACCAGCGGTTGCGTAGTAGTAGTAATCTATCATTACCAAACACCGATCAGAGACTGGGGCTAACAATAGAACAATGTGAAGGCGGTCGCTTACACATGAAAACGTGAACTGCGAGGTTGAGACCGATGACGACCCAGGACTGTCACAAGAATCGAAATGTTAGACGTCCACACACGTTCTAACAGCGGAGACAAACGTGAACGTACGATGCTGGTGCGACCGTTGAGCTGCGTAAAGCACAAGAAAGCGGTGACAGCGTGGTGGTACACATGCAAGAAAGCTGCAGACCAACGAGAACGCGGGGATGGAATCAGTCGATTTGGGAATGGGGGAAAAAAAGGCACAAACCGAGGGGTTTCTTCTTCAGGACGAGGAAGACCGTGTCAACGAGCTCGAGGTACTTGAAATAGTAGTTGATAATGTAATAGAATTCTAGCCTCTGTGCATGCCATGAGCACCCAAATTCATTTCGGGGATAACTGACGTCAAACCGACGCCACAACCAAACGCGGGAGAGGATAGACCGAAAGTGAACGGTACATACCGGAGTCCACGATTTCGTCGAGCAAACGGCATTGAACAACCCCGTCCTCCACAGTATCGGAACAACCTCCTCCACCATGCAGACCAACAACAACCCGGAGCCCAGTGTAAGGATCACGTTATGAAGCTGAAAGAGCGCGTTGAGTTTGAGGGGCTGACGCGTCTTCATGAGCTCTTGGAGAGCAAAAATAATCGCCAGATACGAAACCAAGGCGGTTCCGACGGCCTTGGTGGTCGAAATTGGCGTTTGGCCCTCTACATAGTGGGTGATATAGTGGGGTAACCGGAGTGGGACATTCTTCTCGATGAAATCGGCCAACGACATTCTAGAAAAGAGAGAGGATGTGGACAGGACAACGCCTAAGGAGGCGAAAGGGTGGGTTGAAGGGATGAAGGTGGAGGGTGGAGGTCAAGAAGAACGAGTGCACGCGAACGGAGGGCGGGGGGGGGCTGATCGCGGACAGCTCACAAGGAAAGTGGTTGACACATCATCACATGTGATGCCAGCGCACGGGACGGAACCCGAAGACCGATGTGAGAAAAATATTCGGCTGACATCTGAAAGTACGTTTCCCCAGCTCAGAAGCGACTGCGCGGCGGACGATAGAAAGGCCGGCCAAATTAGAGGGATGAAAAAGGTGAGGTAGTGTATTGGCATAAGAAATATGTATAGAGATGCTAGGCTACGCCTATTACAGGCAAGGCGTTTCCAACGACCTGAATGGAGATCACGGAAGAGTGAGAGCAGAGCGAAAGGAAAAAGCGAGGAAATGTCCATGTGCAGCACAGCAAATCAAAATCCAGCAAAAGGAATTATGTGATAATAAGAGCAGGGCCATTCTCAAGAGATGCGATGAGGACTTTATCCCTGCAAGCGAAGGATGTGAGGACCGAGGAACGGGCCAAGGTGAGGGCGAGAGGAACAAACCTAGGTGAAGTGTTGGCGGATCTAACTGCATCGCAAACGGTCATTTTGGCTTTCAATGGGTCGCTGCCAGGAGGGATGGCGAACACAAGACACATAGAAAGTGGGGTCACCGAAGGCGACAGCTTGTAAGATGTAGGAATCTATAGGGAACCGAAATGAGTTTCATCAAGTTCCGAGCCGGGAAAGAAGTGAGGGAGATTTCAAGAACTCTGCGCACGTACCCCTGCGGCTCGAAGTGCCTCGACGAGACTGTGAAGGTAGACGAGGGAACGGGATTGGATGTCATGCAAATCATGCAGGTCATAGTCTGAAACCCGCCATGTGGGAGGTGTAAGCTCCGCGTCGGATCTTAGGCAACAGGATATACGTACAGGCATCACGAGGGTAGCATGTGGGGACGATGCAGTTGAGCCTCACGGATTGACCAGTGCGGCGGTAGAGGCTGGAGACGTGGTCGCACGATCAACCGCTGTAGACAGGGAAATGTACGCGGATCATAATGTACGGACCTAGCGAAAGGCTCAATGGCATCTTGGATGCTAGCCAACTGTTGCACAAACGATGGTCGGTTTACAGTCTCTACGACGAGAGAGGTGAACAACTGACCTCGGACAAGTTGGCGACCTGAGGGGAAGCGGACTGGGGGAAGGGGGCGGGGGTAGAGGGGGAGGACTGGGTGAGGACAGAGATCATAGTAACTGGGGATTGTGAGTTGGGGGAAGGAGAAGGAGAGGGGGCGGAGGTTTATATAGAAGTTCTGTTAACGGGCGAGCGGGAAGTCGACAGGGAGAACCCGGAACCTGTATGCGTTTGATCGGCCACGAGAACGAGCACGAGGAGTGAGATCTTGAGAGGCCAGCCGCCCAGTTCCCAAGAGACGACTCTCTCCCTCAGGCCTCAGGCCCAGGGCCTAGAGCGAAGTCAAAAATGTGTGGGACAACGAACGCCGCGTCCATCAGAATGAGTCGCAAAAAAACGCTCGCTGGTGGAAGGAAAATACAAAACAGTCCAGTCTAGTTCCGACGGGGGACCGTGACCTGCGCTGTTTCGTAAATCTTACATACACACGGCTTTAACCATCCCTCTGTCTTTTTTTTTTTCACTGGCCATAATTCTAATCCACATACCGGACCTAGATTTGATTTACAAGACGACTCGGCTAATTCCAAATGACAATCTGTTCTCTGTCGCTCTCTTTGGGCCTCCGTCTGACTCTCGCCCTCAAAGACCACGACGTCACCTATTGCGCGCGATCATCTCGGCGTCTACCCACCCCACCCGACACTTGCACGATAACCACGACCACTCACCAGCACCCACTCTAAGACTTACCGGCCACCGACAACCATGTGGTGGCTAGACCCGGGCAAGGAGGTCTTGAACGTCGTACGCACAATCACCCCCGTTCGAAACGCTGCGGAGCGTCAAGTTTAACCCAAACGCGATCACAGCTGTTCAACCGCATCCTTGCACCCTATGTCGTAAATCTGGACATGAATCAGGTCAACTACGGTATTGGCCAAGGTAACAGTCGAGCCTCTCGTTCCGGATCGGATACCGCAGTTTGAGATTCACGCCGAACCATACTAGGTCAACTAACGCTGCACAAACTCCGGCTAAAGAAGGGCGCTTTGGACAAGTTCAGGCTCCCGGTAGATGTGGTCGAGGGTATGTGTTCCCGCTCCGGCCGTCCAACCCTAAAACCTATCCATACATTCCGTTTCGACGCTAGGCCACCTCGGAAAGTTCACGCTTTCACTCCATTGGATGAATTTGGGCAATCAGCCGGTGGAAGTCCTGATCGAAGATGTCTACCTCCTCGTAACCCCTGCCCCGCAAGGCGAGGAAGATCCAGAAGATGAAGCCAATCGCGCACATGCTGCAAAGATGGAACGGCTCGAAAATGCCGAACTGCTCCACATGGGCAGTCAATCTGAGGTTGTCACAGGTTCGTTGCACTTCTCTGTTTCCCTCCGATCATGCGTTCTTTCCGCCGATGGCCCATCACTCGCAAGTCGCCAATGTCATGGATGCTGTCATCTCTGCTATCTGCTCTATATTTCGTCCCCACTCTGGTGATCTCATGTACCTCCTGATGCTATAGAGGACTCCCAAAAATCCCAGGGTCTCATAGCCTCGCTGATCACCAAAATCGTGAACAACCTTCAGGTGACGATCAAGAACGTTCATATTCGATACGAGGATAAAATTAGCGTACCTGGGGTAAGCATTTCGCTTTTTATTTCAACGGCTCTGGGCTCTCGCGTCTGTGCACCGATATTAACCAGACCACTTTATTCATCGCCTTCATTTACTTTCGCCTCACCTGGCGGTGGCGCATTGGCGTTTACTTTAGCACCCATTCGCAGCAGGGATCACATTGGCTGGTTTCACCGCTATCTCGACCGATGAAAACTGGAAGCCCGCGTTTATTGACAGCACCGCTGGGGCAGTGCACAAGGTTCGTTCCGACCTCCCTTTCATTTACCGTTGTCCGGGGTGTCGATTACAGATGGTGCTCGGTTTCGCTGTTTGTCCATCTGCGAAAATCGTACCCCAATCTCCCTCATCCTTTGCCAACTGATACGAAGTGGGCTGATCAAAATTAATCTCAATGGTACCACATGGAACCCGTTATCTGTGTGTCCCTCGCGTCGTATGTTACATCAGCTGGCCTCATTACAATCACTCGCCGTCTATTTTGACACTGACTCGGCAAGTATGGCCGGATTACCGTACGCCGAAGCTGTCCAGAAGTTCAATGGACTGGTGAGTGTTTCACGATTCGTCTGCCGGCTCCACGACTTCCGATACATTGGTCTATTCCAAAAAAGTGTTCGGGGTGCCTTTCGACGATTTGTACCCCCGCTGACATATGCGCTATTCCGTATGCACGATACCCCAATTCTGACGCCTGTGGTCTGATGTTTTGGTGGCCCTCCCCTTTGCCCAGAGATCTCCTTCGGATGTCGATTCCGGATTGTCAATTGACTTACCTTTCCCCAGATTTCCAAAGACGCCAACTCTACCGATCACCAATTCATTTTGAAGCCCGTCACTGGAGATGGTCGTGTGAGCCCCACTATTAGGCGTGATACCACCTGCGAGCCGGTAAACTGAATCGTTGTTCTTGTGCGCGAACCCCAGATTGTCATGCACAGCAACCTCACGAAAGACGTGCCGAAATTCGATATCGAACTATTGTTCGACGAAATCGGCGTTTTGTTGGATGACAACCAATATCGCGATGCAATTTCGCTAGTGGACATGTACCATTTCTATACCAGACAACACCAGGTAGCGTCTGGTTCCTTTTTTGTTTATCGCCGTCCACACTGACCGATGCCATGCTCTTCCCGTTTTGACGCACCTGCCTTATCTCTTTCCATTTAATCTCACGCGATCCCGATCTGGTGGAACCCGATCTGGGCCATGGTCGACCCGGTCTCCACGAACATTGCCCCTCGATGCCGTTATTCCCCAATGTCTTGACGTTCCCGGTGTCACCCCACTTGTTGTATGGGACAAATCTATTTATTTTGTTCCATTCGTCGAACTACCCGTATTCCGACCCTCACGGCTCCCTTTCCGGTATCACGTTCAAACTTTCACCTCACGACAACCGCCCGGCGCACTGAATTGACGTCTCGACCCTCACTAGTATCGGAAATACCGACCACCTGTGGAGGCTTTGGAATCCAATCGACCCCGTGCGCTTCTGCAATTTTCCGGGCGAGCGATACTGGACGAAGTCAAAGAACGGAGATACAGATGGACGTGGGAATATTTTGCGGCCAGGCGAGATGACAGGGGGCTGTATGTGGAATGCTTCAGAAAAAAGCTCTTGGAAAGTGCGACTCCTGAGGTATGTACAATGCATGCACGCTGGGTTACTCTCATCGCCAGCGGAGCTTGTGGTGAAACGGCGAATACGGAAGAACGTTTGAGACGCCGTTGTCTCACCTCTCTGCCGCTGACCAGTTTGCTCGCTTTTGATCGGGGTTTTCCAATTGGCTGACGTCATGGTGCCTTCACCGTTGGGTCATAGGACACGGCGAAGCTCGATGAACTCGAGAAAAAGCTAGAATACGATGACATTCGATTCTACCGTTCCATCGCCCGTCAACGAGCTCGTAAAGAGCTTGCCGAAAAGAGAAGGCGGGATGAAGAGAACAAGACGAAACCCCAGACTGGTGGAGGATGGACCGGCTGGCTCTGGGGTTCTCAACAAAACACGAGCGACACAAAAGCAGCCGATGATCCGTTCACCACCGGCGAGATGAATGACGAACAACGGAGGCAGTTGTACGAGGTTCTGGATTACGACGAGAGGACCGCGCTGGCTGAGTCCTTCTCCGTACCCAAGGATGCGCTTAAATTGCGCGTGACGTCAAAACTCAACAAGGGCTCGTTTGGGTTGAGGACGGACCCTCATGGCGAAACCAAGGACATCGTTTCCATCGTCTTTGATGTCTTCCGCGCTAACTTTATCCAACGGCCGGAGGGGTTCGACACTTCTATCTCGTTGGGAGGCTTCGAGGTCTACGATGGGACTACCAAAAATTCTCTCTATCCCCAGATCGTCCACGTGAAAGAATCAACTGGGTCATCCACGACAGTCACGAACCAGAATATGCTGAGAAAAGGGAGTTTCAACGCGGAGGACCCCTTCTTCTACCTAAAATTCGAGAAGGCTCCATTGGACGAGAGAGCGGACACCGCCCTGACGGTGCGTATGAGGCACATGGAAATTATTTACCATCGAGGGATCGTGGAGGCGGTTTATAAGTTTTTCCGGCCGCCAGCTAGCCAGCTTGAATCGGTAGAAGCTCTCTTGGTGGGTATGCTTTCTAGAAGCGTTTTATCCTGGCTGACCACCCGTTCTAGGACGTCGCCAGCCAGACTTTGGAAGGCCTCAGAAAAGAGACCCGGGCGGGGTTGGAATACGCTTTGCAAAAGCACAAGACGCTCGATGTTCAAATGGATCTCAACGCCCCGATTATCGTTATTCCGGAAGAGTGCGTTCTTCGGTTTTCACTTGGAACCCCGCGCTGATACTGTCCCAGTATCACCACCGCCAAGGGGAAACACCTCTTAATCGATGCTGGTCATATTGCCATCGAGAGTAACCTTGCGGACAAAGGGGTTCTCCAAGAAATTCACCACAAGAGGAGCCAGAAGTATAGCGAAGAGGATTACAGGAGACTGGAGTCGTTGATGTACGATAAGTTCTTCTTGCGACTCGAATCAGCTCAGGTACTTTTTTGGGTTTGCCTCCCCTCTTTCTTCGTGTCGTTGACTTTGGGATTAGTTCGTCATCGGCGATGACATCCAATCCTGCCGCAAAGCTTTGACTTCGCCCGAGCGAGACACCCTTCACCTACTCGAACGTATCAACATGGATTTCGAAGTTCAGAATTCGATCGTCCCGACAGCATACAATCTCGCTCGGTTCAAGGTATCTGGCAACCTGCCAACGCTTCAACTCAACATGTCCGACGTCAAGTATCGATCGCTTATGCGGCTCATCGACGTCTGCATACCTCACTTTGATGATGACACACCGAAGAAGCCGCGGATTCCTGAGGTTCCGAAGAGCGATTTTCCGTTATCGCCACTTCCGCCAACGTTTGCTCTTCCGGGAGTTTTCCGAGCGAAAGAGACCGCATATACGGTTGAAGATCAAGCCTCGATCGTAGAGAACAAGAAGGAAGAGGACGAACATGATGAAGAGTTCTTTGAGGCGTCCAGCGGGGATACGGACGTAGGTTTCCCCTCCATGCCTTTCTTTTGTGGACTTACCAATGGAAAAAAAAAACGAAAGACCCCCAAGATCCATCAACGCACCTTTGAGTTGAATTTCCAAGTGCAGAAGCTCAGGGCTGCTTTGTTCAGGTCTACCAGTGAGGGTACCGAACGACCCCTTGGAGATGTTACCTTTGAGCGGTTTTCGCTGGCGTTCGCACTCGCGAAATACGACATGAGCGTCGACATCGACTTGAGGTCCGTTGCCTCCTATCTAGTTCGTCTGGCGGCACTCATCAGGTCTTCCGGCTTAGGTCTGTTTCTATGAACATCTACCAACCTGGCCGGCCGACGATCGAGTTCATGACCTCGGCGGACACCGTGGGTCAGGATGATCTACTGATCGTCCGGTATAGGAAATGTCAACCCGAATCGCCCGTTTTCCTCACCAAATTCGATGGGATCGACCAGAGCGTGGACATCAAGATTTCTACTTTCATTTTCAGGGCGGCCCCGGAACCGGTACTAGCTGTCTACGATTTTGTGATGACGACATTTGTTCCCAGTCCGGCTTCCAATCAGCAGCAACAAGTCGTCGCAGTCGTCGACGGAGAGGTTTCCACTCCCCATGGCAAGGACGTCGTCCCGGTGGCCATTGTGGACCAACAACAAGCGGCCCAGAAGATTAGAGTTCTTGTCAACCTGGCCAGTGTCCAAGGTACTTCTTTGTCCACGGGAGTTTTTTGTGCATTTTTCTGACACTGGAACGAAGTGATTTTGATGAACAACGGCATGAACCTCAGTACCTTATCGCTGTCCACCGCGAACGTCAGTGTCCTATTGGGCAACAACACGATGCTGGTGACTGGTCGCCTCGGAAGTCTCAACCTCATCGACGATTCGGATATGTACGCCATTCACCCACAGTTCAAGCAAATCCTCTCGATCGAAGGAAACAATTTTGCCGAGTTTTCGTACCAAACGTTCGATCCCACGAACCATGAAACCTACACTGGGGTCAAATCTAAGGTCCATCTTGCAGCAGGCTCGATCAAAATCAATTTCCTGGAAGAGCCATTACACGATATCTACCTATTCCTGATTAAACTCGCCAGGCTCAAGGGCGTTTACGATGCCGCGACTCAGGCGGCGGTTCAACGGGCCCAGGAAATCGAAAGGATGCAGTTCGATGTATCTGTCAAAACCCCCATTATTGTTTTCCCTTCGGATTCCGCGTACTCTCCCGACAGGCTCACATTACGTTTGGGGGAGTTGAGTGCGAGCAACTCGTTCGACGGCCCTTCCAGTACCATTACTGCCGGGTTGACTGGGATACAACTCACTTCTGACTTCAAAGCGGCGGATGGACCTTCAACGTTGAAGATTATTGACGATACAGACATCTTTGCGGACATCAAGCAGATGACCGGTGTTGATCGGAGTGTCGATTTCAATCGCCCTGATTCGCAGGTTGGTAACTCCTTCACCTGGTCGAAACCCGTAAAACTGATGTCGTTGTCGTAGGTCACGGTTTCAATATCGGATATCAAGCTGCACTTGACCCAAGATCAGTATAAAGTGCTCATCGGGCTGTCTCGAGCTATTCCGCGTATCTTGCAGGGCGCGCCCCAGGGAGAAGTCCAAGCCGATCAGTCGTTGTCGATCAAGAACCCCAGTGCCACGCCTCCGGATTTGGACAATGATCCTACGAAAATCTCTGCGAGTCTACAGCCGGAGCTCATCGCTCCTTCTGTCGAAAGCGGTGCCAAACCATGGACGACGATGGATCTGGTTGTCACTATCGGCACAGTGAAGCTACACCTGTACGACGAGCGCGCGACAGAACGTAATTTGCGTGACTGCGGAATTGCGAGGTTCGCGCTGAACAACAACTCCCTTCGAATGAAGATGCTCTCGAATGGGTCATTTGAGGCACAGGTCATCCTCAAGTCTTTCACGATGAGCAACACCAGAAAAGGAGACACGAAATTCAGGGAGATCATTCCCGCAGCCCGGCACGAAAGGAACCAGGTGATGGTTTTGTACAGTGCGGCAGGTGGTCGCGATAATTCTTCGGTTGCGATCGTCACCGTGGATTCCCCCCAGCTCATCCTTGCCATTGATCCGATGTTCGCGTTGTTGGATTTTGCGATGAGTCCGTTTAATACCCCGGCTCCACAACCTCAACCTGGGGCTGCATCGACCGCACAAGTTAAAACCGGAAGCACTCAAGCGCTCGCCCAAGAATTAGACACGCCAGCACAAGGGGGTGGGGTTGGGTTCCGATTCGACCTGCACGATGTTGCGGTCAGTATCTTGGAAGACGAGACGAGTGTCGACTCCAGAGCTATGCGGTTGTATGTTAGGCAGCTGCTCCTCTCTCAACAGGTAAGCTCCCGTTGTTATCATCCTTTTTGTTTCAGTACGTACTAATCCCTTGGGCCCAGGGCATTCTCGCTTTGACTATTGAAGACCTCGGAATGTCGTTAACGCACATGAACAACATCGCTGACTCCGCTCGATTTTTGGATAACGTCGACCTCACGTTCTCCTTGGATAGTCGTTCCACTACTTCGCAACAATTGACGAGCATCGAGGTCGGGGCGAAGCCAATCGTGTTCCGAGCGTCATATCACGACATCAATCTGATCATGAACATCACCAACAAAGCCCTCGAGATGTACGGTAACACGGCTAACGCAAGAGCGCAGAGATCAGAGTCGAGTACCAAATCAATGGTCGATTCTGCAGTACCGAAGTCCAGCGGGGTCGCGGTAGCTGCGGGGGCGTCTTCTCACCCTGTCGCGAGTGCTCATGTTATCACGTCAAAGGAACAGGTAAGGGTTCGCATCACCTTCTTCTGAGCATTGCTGATACATGGATCAGCTCAAAGCTACATTCGAAGGATTGAGGGTTGTACTCATCGGGGATGTCCATGAGCAGCCGATGTTGCACTTAAAGATCAAGCCGTTCAACATCAACGTCAGGGATTGGTCCGGAGATGTTTGTTATCCAGCTCCCTGGCTCGAGATTTTGTGCTGACAGTACCCGTTACAGTTACACGCAACAACCACGCTGGCGACACACATCGGCTACTGGAACCTGACTAATTCGCACTGGGAGCCTTGTATGTCCACACCATAGGTACTCGTCCTCAATTCTGACCTACCTTATAGTCATTGATCCGTGGACATTCTCAACCACGGTAAGCTCCTATAATCGCCCATCGAACTGCGTTTGCTCACCCATATTAGGTTTCCCGCGACAAGGACACTAGTGGAACACACCTCACCGTCTTCGCCCGAGAGCGTCTGGACTTAAACATCAGCACCACTCTCATCGAACTTGCGCTGTCAATGTTTAGTCACTGGTCGAAGGATAAAGATGAGGCGCTTGCTCTGGCTCGAGGCGGCTATGCCCCCTACAGGATCAGGAACCGTACAGGATCCCCCATCAACATCTGGGGCGACGCTGAAGGTGTAAACATACAAGAAGTGGCCCCAACGAGGATTCAGAACAACGAGACCATCGACTGGAGATTCGATGACTGGAAGACTATGCGAGAGGTAGGATTTCCCCCGTATGGGGGTAGGAGGACGTTCCCTCACGAGCATCCCGCAGCATGTCACATCCTCCGGGAACCACAGCATCAGCGTTCAGTTCGTCGAACAGAATTGGGACCAGCTACGTAGCGTCCCAGTGGATCGCGAGGGAGAGTTTTGTTTCGCACTCCGTCCTCGAACAGACAGCTCCGCGCATCGCTTGCTTTGTGAAGTCAAGGTCCAGGATAACGTCAAACTCGTCACGCTCCGTTCAACGTATAAAGTCGAAAACCTGACCCTTTACCCCATTGAACTTACCTTGGTGGACGATAAGGGACGGCCTGTGTACTCTTTGGAGAAGATTGGTACGCACCCCGCTTTCGGTAATGAAAGGTTGGGTCCCTGATGGTGTCCATAGCACCCGGGCAGGACTATGCTCTGCCCATCGAGGCGGTCGGTCACAACAGGATTCGAATTCAACCAGATCGTAAGCCGCGCGTTGTTGATGTTGTTGGATCTCAGATGCTCATTGAATGCTTTCAGAGGGCTTTGGTTACAGGTGGTCGAACGCGATCCGTTACGAAGATCTGCTGCAACGGAAGACCTTCACCGTCAAATGCCCACATTCAGACGAGCACGAGTCGGCCTTCCGCTTCCACGCTCACGTGCAAGTTGATGCCAATGATATCACCCTACGGTTAGCACCGCTTTGGTTTCTTCTCGTACCGGCATGGCTGAGCGGCGACCAGGAGGAAGTCTCCCAAGCTAAGCCTTAGGCTTCGCGCGCCGATTGAACTGGAGAACCTGCTCCCTTACGACATCCAATACCGTATCTACGACAAGAACACCGACCAGCAATGGAAGAGCTATCTCCGTCATGGTGGAATCATGCCTGTTCATTCAGTCGAGCTTGCTCACCTCGTCCTCTTGAACGCAACGGTTCAGGACACAGGTATGTTCGAACACTTTACTTGGAGATAATACGGCTTACCAGGGTTGTAAGTCTACCAACCCAGCGATTTTGCTATCATCAATACCGATGGCCATTCCGACTTCGAGGTAGAAAGTCGGCTCCAGATCGGGGACAAGAAGGGTGGAAAACTGCAGCTGAAGCTGAACTACGTGTAATCTTAACTATTCCCTTGATTTGACCATGCGCTGACAGCTAGCCAGGCGCTTCCCGGACTCTGGGGGAGCCTTCAAAGTCCAGATATACAGCCCATACGTGGTTGTGAACAAAACCGGGCTGCCCTTTTACGTTAAGTCGACGCGTTCCAACCGTCCTGGGAGTGGGCAGGATATCCCTGGAGAAACGAACCCAGATATTCTGGCGACACCCACACCTTATCGTAGGCGTACTCATCATATTTCGAGAGCGGTTATTAATGTGAGAGACAGTCGCCTCTCACCCTCAAGATGGAAAGGAGTTCCTGTTCAAGATCGGGGACTCGACCTGGTCCAAGGTTTGCATACTTTTCAGATCAACGTGACCTCATTCTGACTTTCGGGCAGGTCGTCAGTTTGGAGGCTCCATCCGCTGATGCAAATTTATCAATTGCGTCGAGCACACAAAAGATGGAAGAGGTCCACGTCGGCTTGTCTTGGGCAGAGGCTCTCGGAAAGTACAAGCTGACCAAAGTGATTACCTTGAATCCGAGGTTCGTTTTGGTCAACCGCCTGGACACCAATATCGGATTCCGGGAACACGGGGGTGCCGCTCGCGGAAGTGTCGCCCCTGGAGAGAAATCATTCATGCACTTCATGAGGACCAGTGACGAGAAACTCTTGACTCTGGCGTATCCAGGTCTCAATGCCAGGTGGTACGTGGAGTACCGTGTTCAGATGAGTCTGTAACTTATATCTCCTAGGTCCCCCGCTATCAACATGGAAGACATTGGTATAGTCCATGTCCGATTGCCTTCATCGGAACACATAAGTGCGCTCGTGCGGGTGGACATCAAGATCGATGCTTCGACGTTCTTCATCTATCTTCAAGACGCTGGAGACCGCTGGCCATTCAAGATTGAGAACGAAAGCGATTACGTTATCGACTTTGCTCAAATGGTATGGTCTTTCCGGTTCGCCTGACTGTTGAAGCACTAAGCTCCCGTAGGATTCCGCCCACTCCGAGACAAACCCGGTTGGACACCAGAAAGCTAATCCCTCATACACGTTGGTTCCCAAGAGCGCAGTCGACTATACTTGGGATTACCCAGCTGCCAGGGAGAAGAAGATCCTCCTTACGATCGATGGATGGAGGCGCCCGGTGGATATTTTGGAGATTGGTAACCTTATGCCGTTTAAATTCGGTGTACGTCAAACAAAATCCCCATTGAGCTCCCCTGACCGCTCTTGTAGGATCGTGCCGGGTCAAGGGCAGTTTCTTTGGATGTTCGGGCCGATGGCCAAACCCAGATCCTACAGATCACGAACTACAATCAGGCATGGAGTGTATATCGTCCCCGTCACAGGGCCTCCGTCTCGGTCGCACGTCAGGACACAAGTGCCAGCAGCCAAGACGCGTTCGAAGCCGTTACCGAAGATATCCCCCCAACAATCATGTTCACTCTCGACCTGGAGGGAATCGGATTGTCTCTCATGAACAGAACGATGCTGGAAGTGGTCTATCTGTCCATGAACTCTCTCAAGTTTGAGTACTCGAGCAGCCCCGTGGCACAGGCCGTGAACCTCTCCCTCGGCACTCTCCAGATCGACAACCAACTTCATGACGCCATATACCCTGTACTCCTTCAACCAACTCCTATTCCCAAGGAAGCTTCGGCTGTTGCATCACCGCCCACGATTCAAGCATCAGTGATATGGTTGAACGACCAAGGTGGGACGGCCCCCACCGCCTTGACGAGTAAACGACTAACGAGTGTCGTCTAGCCCATGGTGTATTGTTCATCAAGTACTGTTCGATCCTGCTGCAAGCCTTGACCATTGAAACCGATGAGGACTTCCTGTTGTCTTTGTACGACCTAACGAAGATACAAGGCGCCTCCTGGGATGCGCAAGTCGTAGAGTTCGTTGTTCTCGTGATCGCACTGCCGGGGAAAATATTGACGCCGCATTAGTGTCCTGATTGAACACCCTAACGATATCCCCGAGCCCAAGGAAACTGCCCCCGGTCAACACCTCTATTTCGAAGTTCTTGAACTCCAACCTATCAGGTTGCAACTTTCCTTCATGCGGACGGAGCGGATCAGCTCCGAGGAGAAGTATGTTCCGATGTCTGAATGTCGTGAATATGACTAAAGGTTATCAGGCTGAACCTGAGGAATCCTCTCGCCGTTTTCCTGAACGCCGTGGCGATGGCCATCGGAAACGTCAATGATGCTCCACTAGAGATGAACTCTCTAGCTATCAAGGACATGCGTTTGACTACACCCGACTTGCAAGCGCGTATCATATACCACTACAAACAGGAAGTCCTCCGCCAACTCTACCGTATTCTTGGATCGGCGGATTTCATCGGCAACCCCGTTGGGTTGTTCACAAACGTCAGTTCTGGTGTCGCAGACATCTTCTATGAACCTTTCAACGGTGTTGTCGTCCACGGTAATAGGGAACTTGGTATTGGTATCGCCAAAGTATGTCTCTTCATAGCGCAGGCACTTCACGGCCTAATGACCATACAGGGAGCGGCGAGTTTCGTGAAGAAGACCGTGTTCGGCTTCTCAGACAGTTTCACGAAATTCACGAGCAGTGTCGGCAAAGGGATTTCAGCCGCCACTTTGGACGAAGAATACCAAAACAGGCGCCGCATGACCCAAAGACGAAACAAGCCAAGACATGCCATGTATGTGTTGCACCATCAACTACCCCAGACTGTGCCTGATCTACGAAAGATATGGAGTTGCTTCTGGAGCGGAAGCTTTCGCTACGAGTGTTGCTAGTGGTTTCGAGGGTGTTATCGTGGGTATTTATTTACATCCATTGATGCAAAGATACTGAGTGATTGTAAAGATGAAACCCATCGAAGGGGCAGAAACTGGTGGCGCCGCCGGATTCTTCAAAGGTGTTGGGAAAGGATTAGTAGGGTTTGTGATAACTTTACAGCGCCCCGGCTATAACTATAGCTTACAACTTTTTTTCCAAAGCAGTGCCGTCACGAAGCCCGTGGTTGGTGTCTTTGACCTTGCTTCAAACGTCAGCGAAGGTACGGAGGTGTCATCACACCATCACCACACCTCTTGATGCCCACCATAGGTATCCGTAACACTACCACTGTATTTGATGCACCCGCCCGAGAGCGCGTCCGACAGGCGAGTAGTCACCTGCTTCAAATTACAGAGATTCTCACACTCCCGACAGCCCCGCCACACTCCCGCAGACGGGGTACTGATCCCCTACGACGCAAGGGCCGCAAACGGGCAGCATTTCATGAAGGAGCTCAGCGACGGTGCATATCGTAAGGAGTTCTATGTTGCGCACTTAAGTAGGTCTTCGTTCTCGTTGTCCCATCACTGGAATATTGCTAAACATACCAAGACATCCCCGGAGGAGATAACATCATTCTCCTTACCGCTACCCGAGTTGTTTCCTTCTGGTCGAGAAAGTTGACATTGGAGTGGGACCTGCCCCTCACGCACGTCCAAGGGGTGACGATCGAAGATACAGGGATTCGGTTCGCTCACAAGGCCGGGAGGGAACACGACAAGTTCGTTTACATCCCGGACAAGTCGTCACAAAACTGGTTCTTCAGGCAGATTGCGGTGGTCGTAAAGTCTTTTAATGCGAAGAAGCGGATGGACTGAGCATTCCGTTGTTTTCTTTGACGGACCTTTCATAGGGATAACCAGCATGCCACATACCACTAGACACGGTTGGTATATGTCTGTCACCATGATGTATTTCTAATTTCTCTTCTGCGGACACGAGGCATAACACGGGGTGTGAGACCGCTGAAGAAAACCCCTCGAAAGAAGAACCGGGGAGGTCAAGTCATTTCCGTAGGCTTACATGAGGGGCAAAGGCCGACAGTGATAGTCCGGGGTTAAAGCTTCCCCGCCCAGCTAAAGTTCACCGCTTCTGTGTTTTAACATTCACAAGTGCGACCTCAAACATGAGTTTCCATGAGAAACCCACCAAGCCGCAGGAAGGCTTCACGGCGCTGATTTCCCAAGATCTTATTTAGAACCAGCCATCACAGGCACAAACCCGCGGAGTTTAAAGTCTAATGATTTGCATGACGTTTTGACAGCAAGAACTGAACGTGCCTCGACGCGTTCGCCGATCATAAATGAGGCCCAAAAGCCTGGTGAATATTCTGAGTGCTACATAGACGAGAACAGGAGAACGAGCGGCTGTGCCTATTACACACCCCGATATATGACGTATGGTTTTGTTGTGGCGAGTGTCCAACCACGACGGGCACGTTACAGAATGCAGAAGTTTTATGTAGCGACGCCCACCGCAATCGCCACGGCGGCCATGGTAAAGAAGAGACCTTTAGCGGACTAATCAGAAAGACATTCAAAGTACGCGCGAGTGGAGACTTACTAGGGAATGTGGTAGGTCAGACGGTTACAGGCAGATTCCCCTGCTCGTTGGCGGCTGGATGTAACCAGTCTTGACCGAATCAAAGGCAGTAACAAACCGACGATCAACACCGTTAGATTCGTCTTGCTTGGGCACTGGGACCTGTGTTCAGCAAAGGCCGTACGATCTCGAGTGTGGTCGATGTCTCACAAGCAGGTTTGCACTGAGCCTTTGAAGAGCCCCTCCGACTCGAACACGGAGGCGAACTTTTGCTTCAAAGAAGTGTTAGATTTGGAGGAGAAGACGGAAGAGGAGGATTTGAGGCCAGAAGTCATCGTGGTGGTGTGGATGTATGGCTGGGTGAGGCTCCATATATAAGTATGGGGATAATCTCCGACGAACTTGCGCGCCTCGGAACCTTTTCTTATTGATTTCGAGTCACGCATATACGGCAAGCGGAAGAATGACTCTTGCTCGTCCAATAGATGTGTGGGGGTCACGGCATGGCAGGCAACCTCTTCCTGGGCGATTCCAGTTTATCGAAGTATGACATCACCGGGGTGAATAGAGAGAGAGTTTGGAACGTTGCCAAACTATAGGTGGGGCACGAGCGGCAACGGACCCGAGGTTGACCTATTCGGCCGATGCGGCTCCAGAGTCGTGGCAATGTGGTTCTGTCTTCGCCGGGACTATCGGCCACAGTATGTAAGGCTTCGATGTATTTTGGTCCACTGGGGCACAAAACTCCAGATATAATGAGAGGGGGGGTGTCAGAAAATTGTGAGTAGCCTCCATGCCCATCCTCCCTTTTTATATTTAGGTACGTTGTACATGCTCGGGGGCCATTGATGCGAGCCGGAAACGGAAGATCGGGCGCTGGGATTGTGAGCTATCAGTAGTCTTGGTGACCTCGGGACGAACCCACAGATACCAGGTACGATGGGAGATCAGTGATGTTCGAACCACGGGGGAAAAGGAACAGCTAGTGGTGGCATGTGGGACCGCGTCTATCTCTCGGAACGGCTCTCGGCCTTTTCGTGCAGCGCAGCCCATTGTATCGAGGAACTACTACATAGCAGTTTAGTGATAGCAGTATATTGAGCGATGCCAGTGTGACGCCCGCGAAGAAAATTGTCTGGAAAAGTCGGTCAACGCAGTAGTTTACGAGACCAGAAGTGGGTGTCCCTAAAGCTGGATGATTTTACCGCCCAATCGTACCAACCACTGCAGGGCCACACAATCCAGCGTGAGACATAGATGCGATCAACCGGTGTAGCAGGGGTGCAAGATTTGTGCTCCTCTCGCCGTGGCTCTGACCAGATAATTGAATTTAGCTTCCTCTTCATGGGAAAAAAACGAGGCCAAGATGGACATACCTTTAGAACCCCTGGTCTCGACGCGCCGCCTCAAGTCCGTATGATGGGATTTAAGCCAATGAGCAGAAGCGACAGCGTCCGCCCGCACCCACATCACCATTCCCTTGAACGGTAGGGTAACTGCACAGGAGAGCGCTTGTGACGACTGGAACTCAGCACTCAAGCGCCGCCAACGTCCTGAGGGCTGGATCGTGTTCCGGCTTTCTCATGTTTTTTTTTTTTCCTTCTCACCTCGGAGGAACATCCGACGAACCGACGAGAATGACAGAAGGGGCTTGACCCCGAAAAGACCGGGAAAAAATGAAGAGAAGGAGAGATGTCGGCATCGACGTCAACATCGCTGGGCAACGGAGCACGTGTTCATGCATCGCAGATGAGGCCAGAACATCTGGGCGAAGCGAATCAGACGGTTTCCCACCAAAGACAGCCGAGGCCCGAGGGAAATGACAGTTAGAGCGGGCGGGTCGCGACATGATCGTGAGATCCGAACTTTGAGGGTGATGACAATTCGTGCGCGTGAGAGAGTAACCAGCTGCCAGCACGGTCTTCGGCGACCGGAACCACACGGGATGCCGCCTGCCCACACCCTTTATGCTCCCACTCTCCGGGGTTTCCCTGACGTCTATATGCGTTCATGTGCACTTACCCACCGTGCAAATCCTCGCCCAACGCCGTAATGTTTTTTTTTAGGGTTCCACAACTTGAACGATGACCATCCATACCCGAGCCCGCCGGCTATCTAAAACTTGGGTTTCGTTCAAAGTATCCTCACCGATTCTCACGATTTCAATAGCCAGGAAATCAGAACAAGTGAAGGACAGCGGAGCCCCCGAAGAAGAAAATAGAATGGGGTATAACGCTCATCGAGAGAATCAGGAGTCGTTGAATGAGAGGAAAATGCCTGCCCCAGCCAATCAACGAGGAACAAGGGAGATGAAACAAGACTGGGACAAAGAAACTGGAGACCAAAAGAAGAGGCAAGAAAATGCACAACGTATGGGAGGAGCACGTAAAACAGAAAGCAAGCTCTCCAACGCGACGAACGACCGCATATCGACCGCATGTACATTCACACACACAAGGTACTCGGGGTGGGTGACAGGGAACGCGGGAGACAAATGAGGGTGGTGTGAAAAGCGAACGTCGTTGAGATAACAGGGTATACTGTTTATGTGAGGTTCGAGGGAGGGGTTGTGTGCTTACTTACTACGCGCAAAGTGTCCGGGATTATAAAAATCTTTCGTCAATCAACAAGAATGAGTCGACAACCTCCGCCAGGGCCTCGAGAGAAGGAAATGTCGACGTAAAGGAATTTGGATAAGCAGAGATGAAACGAGGGGAAACGTATGTGTGGAGATCATCGCATTGTCACCACCAGGGCGGTTACCATCACGGTTTGGGTCTTGCACTCGATCGTACCAAAGGAGTGGTCAACACCGGTAGTAAATCTAGTACTTCTGACCGTTGACGGCGCCAGAAGTGTCATAAGCTCCCTGGTGATGAAGCGGGACACCATACTGAGCCTCGTCCATTTGCGACATCTGAGGCTGGGGGCTTGGTCCTCTCGCCAGATCCGCGTATCCTGCGCCAAGGGCAAGGTGCGAGGGTCCAGGGGTGAAGTCGTGCTCCGGAAGCGGGGAGACGCCTCGATGGATGCCGTTTCCTTGGTGTTGAGAAGAGTTGTGATCAGACTCGTGTCCACCAGAGTAGAATGATGCGTGAGATTTGGTAGACGCAGCACGGTGGATACCCGGAACAGGCTCATCCGAACCGGTGGGCCGCCAGTCAATAGGTTGCATACGGTCTTCAAACTTGTCCGACGGCTTGAACTTCCACTTGCGGATGAGAGTCCAGATAATTGCGATACCTCCGATCGAAGCAGCCAAGGCAATGATGACGGTCAATGTGGTTTTCGTCGTAGAGGTCGCACCGCTGGTCGGAGGAACGGTCCCGGTGGAACTCGCTTCAGAGGAGGTGATGGTTTTGAACTCTGTCTTCTGACCCTGAGCCAGGGTCCCGGTGGGAGACGACGAAGGAGCAACATCCTCATTCTGCGGAGGCGGAGTGGAAGGGGGAGGCGTTGGGGTGGAAGAAGGAGAAGAAGAAGAAGAGGACAATGACGACGATGAGGATCCCGAAGAAGAAGATACGCTCAGACTGGAACTAGAGCTCTGAGAGAGGGAGGGCGTAAGCGAGATTGCGGAAGTGGGTGAAGGTGGTAGTGACGAGCTTAAACTCGACGACTAACAGACAAAAACCATCAGCATCATTGTTCTGGGAAAAGGGAGATTGATGCTTACCGGCCTCGAAGCGGGCGAAACGGAGCTGGCGGGACCATTGCTCTGGCCAGGATCCTCGCCTTCGCCGTTCGTGCCAATGTCGATGACGTCTCCCTGGGTCTGCCTACCGAGAAGTTCAGGAGAACGCTTGCGAAGCATCCTATGACCATCGAGCTGGGTGTTCGCCGATGCACCGCCGGTCAAGACGAGCACCAAGGCGAGGGAACAAAAGAGCGTGATGACAAGTTTCCTTGACTTGACGTTGAGCATTCTTGCAAAAGGGTATTTTCTAAAGGGGAAGCGTCCGGGAGAGGGAGATTATGGTGGTCACTGTTAGAGAAGAAAGGAAAGGGGGTGGAAATAGGAAATTATATTGAGTGAGCGGCTGGATGCTAACCGAGACAGGATGGTTGAATGCGAGGGGTGGGTTGCGACTCACCAGAGATTCGGTTGACGGAAAAGAATCGAGCGGCGAAAAAAAATAAAAAGATCTCTCAACTGACTCTAGGTGTATAGACGGAGTGGATAGGGAGGGTGTTGTGGAAAGGAGAGGACCTTCGATGAAGGAAGGGGACAAGTTAGGAGGGGATAATGAGCGGTGGCGGCAGAAACCAAGGCGACAAATCATCACAACTACCGCGGGCATCATTCACCAGCTGTTCCCGGCTCGCAATCTCTCTTGGTGTATGTAACGAGCACTTCGCTCTTGAAAATAAATGACATCTCGGACACATAAGTAGCTAGGTAGTAAAATAGTAACGGTCCAACAGAAAAAAGTCACGGTAGAGAAAAAGAGTGAGAAAGACGGGAATCAAGTTTGTCCTGTCAATTATGGGAGTCTACAGTCCACGATGAAAGAGGAACAAGAGAAGGCTTCACAAAGTCGCTCGATGACATACCGCTCCACTGTGGCGAGAACAGAATCTGTAAGTTGTACTGTCCAGCCGGTAGGTCAATGGTCAACACAGAAACGCCAGGGTTCTGCTGATCGGTTTGGCCTTGGGGCAGGGCTGGATCGTCAGAGTAGCGAACTGGATCCGCCTTCGCGAAAGCGGCCCCACTTGGCGCGTTGAGAATCTCCACCTGCATCTTCTTCCCTTCGATGTCCAGCGTTGCCAAAGTTCCTTGCGGGTCGATCGTCGCGTTTGTGTGCATCCTCCATTGAATGCTCTCCGAACACTGGATGTCGTCTTGCAGCAAGACTTGCCTACGTTTGTTCAACACCCTCACACCACGTGAGAAGGACGTCCTGCATCACCGCCCACCGTCAGATCCGTCTCCAAGGAAAAAAGAAAGGATACACTAACACGTTGTCGTAGGCGCTGGTCAGATCAGCGACGAAGAAGGCGTTGGATTTGTCCGGAACCTCAAAAACGGTAGTACCAAGGTTTTGTGACGTACCGCTGGAGCCGTTCTTGATCGTCGGGGAAGCGGTAACCAGCTGGTTAGCATGCTTGACCACCATTGTGTTCTGCCCCTCCGTCCTCTTCCTATAGTACAACCACCTGACTGCGTCCTGAGCTTCGCTTTGGAAGTATTGGAAGGAAAGGTAGTCTCCTGATCCCAACTCCCCAGCCCACCTCGTGCCCATGGCATCCAAGACGAAGTCACCAGCGTCGAGGTCACCGTGAGTCTGGTGACCGAGGTGCTTGCCTGCCTTCATGGCGACGTAGAGAGCGTTATTATCGGTCCAGCTGCTCCTCATCGATGCCCACTGGTCCGTGTCATCCGTGAAGAAGCGATCGAGGGGGAGACCACCCCACCAGGCACCCGCGACAGAGGGGTCGTACCAGAACATAGTCCACGGCTCAGCAGAACCGCGCTGATCACGCTGGTAGAGGATATACTCGGGAATTTTGAACTGGGAGCCGTAAAAGATGATGGAGTTGGCGGTGGAGGAGAACTTGTTCGGACCGTGGTCACCGTAGTCGAACTGGGAGGTTGGTCCCTGAGAGTACATGTGGGAGAAGCCGGTATCCCTAAACTTGGTGTTCCTGTCCAACAAACCGTAATGGGAACCAGTCGCGGTCAAGAGAGCAGAAGCCATCTCGGCGTGACCGGTGGTACCAAAGTACCAGTAGTTGGTGGACTCGGTCCAAGTGCCATCAGAGGTGACGGCGTTGACGCAGTTGCTCAAAGCGTTGTCTACGGTCTGGCCAAGGAGGTATTCGGCGGTTCCGGTGGTATCGTCACCGAGGATAGCAAGAGCGCCAAGGGTAAGACCACCGTTGCAAACGCAATTCCAGTTACCCGTGATGTTGGTCTTCCACCATCCGAAGTCGACCGTGGATCCATCAAAGACGGACTTGCCAGGTCCCAAGCCGTAGAGGATCATGTTATCCCGCATTTGCTGCTTCTGTTCGTCTTTCAGGACATCATGAAGCCAATCGTAACCAACGGCATAGGCGGCAACCATCTCAGCGGTATCCAAAAAGTGTTTGTTGTTCCATTTGTCAGTCGCCGGACCGAAGTCGCTTGAGGCTGCGTTCTACACACTGGTTCATCCATTTGTCACCTCAAAAAACCAAGGCGTCGTACCTGGATCTCGTCCCAGGCTCGATCGGCCCACTTGGTGTTCTTTGTCATCCTATAGGCGTAGGCGAAGGCCTTGATCCTCATCTTGATCTCTCGAGAGTTGTCAAGGATGCCGCTGTCGCCATCCATGTTGTACTTGACAGGAGGAGCATTGAAATAATCGGTGGCGTTCTTGAAGATAGACGCGTTCCAGGCTGAGAAGTATGGATCGTTTGCAATAAGATTCGGAAGGGCATCCCACTTGTATGCGGGAGCGATAAGCCGAGGTCGCTCTGGGCGCACGCTGGTGGCTGACGGGCTTCCGGGGCTGAAGGTATCGCTAGGCCAAGCGGACTTAGCATTGGTGGAGAATGTCGGCTGGCCGTAGAGGGCGGAGTTGGTCTGGTCGCCGGAGGGAAAAAGGCAAAAGATAATTCATCCGATCAAGGAATAACGGAGGGGGGCGAGACAAGAAAGAAAGATAAGCACCGCGATATTCCCGCATTCGACAAAGGAATGAGACTAAAGACTCACGGTGGAGGGATAAATGGGCATGCCATAAAACGGATCCGTCGACGTAGGGAAACGAGCAAGTCCGTTCTTCACCCCACCGTCCGTGCTGTCGTCGCCATTACTGCCGTCGCTGTTGCTCCCCCCAGGCGAATTGGCGTTGCTCTTCTTGATAGCGCGGGAGCCCAGAACGCCACCCACGACGGCGCCAACTACCACGAGGATAGCAATTGGGACACCGATCTTGAGCCAATTACTCTTCGACCGTTTGACTGGACCCGATGCGACATAACCGGTGGATTTGCTGTAGTACGGGTTTCCGGAACCGTATGGAGAAACGGGGGCAAGGTGATCTGTGCTGTGGTAGTCGTAACCTGTGTTGTTGTTGGCCATGATTTTAGGCTAGTCGTTCCGTGTCTTCTCTTGGAAGGAAACGATCACGACCGGCGAGAGTCAAAGGGTAGACTGGTGAGAGAAAGAAGGGAGGAAAAGAGGGACTGCAGTGAGGGCTGTGTATTTACTCGTGAGAGAGAGGGAGACGGGAAAGGCGCGGGATCTTTGGCTTGTTCTGGCTGGGCGAGTCCCTCGGTCTTTGCCGGTCTCCTTAGTGAGTCTCATCGCTTCCGGTGCAGTTCGGATAATTATAGACCCTAGCGACCCCACTCCGACCTGCGAACCCAAAGATAGAAAACCCACGTTGAGGGAGAGCGGCGGCTCGAGATCGGTTGCTGGAAGACTCAGGTGACCTCCGGCACCATTTACTGATTATCTTCAATCTGCCGTGTCCACGCCGGTGCTCTTGGGCTCCAGCTGAAGCATCAATCAACAATCAACTCAAGTTAGGGGCCTTGAATGCGCTACGGCAGGACCACGCCATCCGGTACTCAATGCGAAACCCTCATGCCAAAACCTGAATGAGCTGGCAAACCCCATCCGGAGCGCTCCTCACACACGCAAACACAAACCCCATCTGATCTACTCCATCGGGGGGTCCGAAACAGGGATCGTTGATGATTATCATGAGGTAACCTGCTGAATATGAGTGCCGAGGTCCCTGGTTCAGTTCTCCCTTACGAAAACAGCAGCCTGGGAGAGACGAGTCAACACACAGTGGAATCATGGAGAGAGATTGGTGCTCACCGCTCCCTGTCCAGTACCGATACACATAGAAGTCACAAGCACCTAGACGGCGTGGAAACGGTCAAAAAGACGGACCCCGTCCCCGGTAGCGCGATATAACCTACCCTCTTATTTCTGCGGCGTAACTCACTCAACCCGGTCGCGATCTGCCGAACGCCTGTGCAGCGTGATCACCGCAAAAGGCGCGGTCAGCCGGACCCAAGGCGTAAACTCAGGTTAGGAAATACTCATCTAAGGGATGGCCAAGGGCTATCGCTCCTCCGTTGACGTTGACCTTTTCGACGTCCAGTCCAAGCTTGCGTATACAGTAGACACACATCGAAGCAAAGGCTTCGTTGATCTGTCGTTGTACACCGTCAATCTTCACTCCAGCGCGGCTTACTGAGGCGAACTACCTCGTATAGGTCTACATCTTCCCTGGAGATTCCTGCCTGGCTAAGAACTTTTGGGATGGCGACAGAGGGCCCAATGCCCATGACTCGTGGAGCCACGCCTGATGAACAAATTATCAACTCAACGTGCCAGTCGTGGTGACTGGCACGCTTACCTGCAACAGCGGTGGTCACATATTTCGCGAGGACTTGAATTCCGAGCTCTTGGGCCTTGCTCCGTCGCATGAGCACAACGGCAGCGGCACCGTCTGTCACTTGGCTCGCATTACCACCAGTGGTCGTTCCATTGCCCCACTGAGGGAACGCAGAGCGGATCTTCCCAAGAGCTTGTGCAGTTGTCCCAGCCCTAGTAAGGTGGGTCTACGTCTGCCGAAGGTCGCGATGGGTCGAATCTCACTCACCTGATCCCTTCGTCCTGGGTAACGATGACTTCCTTTCGTGAGCCATCGCTCTCCTTCACGAAAGACTTGAAAGGAACGACTTCATTCTGGAACCACCCCTCTTTCTGTGCCCGCTCCGCCTTCTGGAACGACATGGCCGCGTAATCATCCTGCTGGGCCCTTGTGACATTGAAATCCACCGCAACGTTCTCGCTCGTCCACCCCATAGGCTTCCCACAATCGTTCGCCGGACCATGCTTTTGGATCTCCTCACTGAAGGTCGGTCTCTCGTCGGGGAACTGAGACATGGACTCCACACCAATTGCCAGCCCGAGGTCAATCTGATGAGTGGATATTTGGTTTGCGATCGTTGTCACGGCCATAAGGCCGGAGGAACAGAATCTGTTGACGGTTTGGACGGGAACGGACTCCGGGATCCCAGCGACCAGTGCGGCAGCTCGTGCCGCGTAGGGAGCCTTCGGATCTAGAACAGTGCCAACACAGACGTCGCCGAAGAGGGAAGGGTCGAAGTCTACCCGAGACAGCGTTTGCTGTTGGACTGTTCACAAATGGTTGGTTACAATGAACTGAGCGGGAAGCGTACCTTGATCATTTCGGTTATGAGTTCGTCAGTCCTAGGGAACAATTAGTTCTCCACAGCCGTCGGAACACTTTAATAAGATACCTCGTGTCCTTGAACCCACCCTTCCTCGCCTTACAGAGGGGCGAACGAATGGCCAGAGTAATGACAACGTCATCCGGTCCCTGGTTCTGCAAAGCAACCGAACCAGTCGCGGTGTTCGAAGTGCCCTGAGAGACAGGCAGTTGAACGTATTCGACGTTGGTAGACATTTCTTCCGGTGACAGTCGCCAAGAATCGTGGTGGTGGTCCAGAGGCAAGATGATGCTCGTGTTTACGGTCCCGGATCTCCAGATGCTTTATCCAGTGGACGACCGGATGAATTTTGATTTGACGGAGGGGGGCGGATCAAACGGTAAACTCGATTGCATCACGTGCAATCTCCAACCCGGCGCCAGGCGGACATCCATCGGACTTCAACTTGTTACTAACTGCCGTTTCTTGGGTGGGATGCCGGTCACCGTTGTTGCGAGAGCCGTTGCTGAACCAACGTTCAGAAACTTGAGGTTCATCGACATCGGAGGTAAATTCTCGGACTTTTCTTTTTTAAATATCGCTCACGAAATCACAACACGTAGTGAACCTCACAGATCCTGTGTTTCGTGGGTACCACCATGGAAGGAAAAAACACGATGGTGCCGGTCCTAACTGGAGTTTTCTACGAATAATCTCTGAATCGTTGACATTTCAGATGACTTGGACCAGGTTCTGGAGCGCTCACGCCTCGCGGGTGTGAAGTCGATGATCATCACCGGTGGTAGCCTTCACGAATCGAAGGAGGCCCTCCAGCTTGCTGAAACACATGGTTCGCTCCGTACCAAAAAGCCCGTTTAGCGCGGGGCTGATCGGCCGTACCCCAGGCTTCTATGCAACTATCGGATGCCATCCTACACGGTCCGGCCAGTTCGACAAGTTCAAGGGTGGACCAAGCGCCTACCTCGATGCTCTTGATAAACTGATAGAGAAGCATCTCCGAGGCAAAGGTCGTGTGGTCGCTGTCGGAGAGTGCGGTCTTGGTATGACTGTCAATGTGTTTCCAGGACTTGACCCTGACTGTGGCGGCCAGACTACGACAGAACGCACTTTGCCGACCCAGAAACCCAGCGGAATCACTTTCGTCAGTTTGTTCAATGGTTCATCGGCATTCACACTCTAGACGGTTTTGAGGCAACCGTGCAATAGGTTCTCAGCTGGGGTTGGCAAAGAAGTACAACCTTCCTCTATTCCTCCACTCACGGGCAGCCCATGCGGATTTTGTTAAAATCTTGCGCGACGAGGGCTTTGGAGAGGATGGGGGCAAAGCCGTAGGTGGTAAAGGCGGCGTGGTCCATTCATTCACCGGAACTGCAGAGGAAGTCGCTGAATTGGTTTGTACAATCTATCGGTCTGTTGTTCATCCTTTGACGTGAGAGATTTTCCAGGTAAAAATGGGATTCCACATCAGGTGGGGTTCTCACCACGAGCTCTGTGCTCGTAACTGATGACCTGTCTAGCGTTAATGGTTGCTCGATGAAGACGGAAGCCAACTTGGCAACCGTCAAGACGATTCCACCGGGGAAAATCATGTTTGAGACTGGTCAGTCCATTCCTGGGCCTGATCCGAGGGACCAGTTTATGTTTTAATCTGCTAGATGCCCCCTGGTGTTCGATGACCGCCGGCCACGCATCACGGCCCCACATCGATGCGCTACCCCGATCACTTCGGTCGCTTTATTTCCCAGCCGACACGAAACCAGAGAAATTCGTCTACGGAAAGCCGGTCAAAGGGAGGAATGAGCCATGTGCAATCGGCGGAGTCGCATGGGTCCTTCAACAGATGAACGAGGGGGTGACATTTGAGCGCATCACAGAGCGGGCGTGGAAGAATACGGTCGAGGTGTTTGGACTGGATGAATTGAGGGATGCCGAGGAGGGTGCGTCAGCATCCACGTCTACGTAAACCTGTATCTAGGTCTTTCGGTCCATCTTTCGGTTCAGGGAATGACTACAGTTCTGGCGCCTGATCGGTTCAGTGGGGGACCGCTAGCCCGTTTGCTTGATCATTACAAATGCGGCATTCCGCGACTCGCATCGTCATTATATACTTACTTGCTCACTAAATGTTTCCTCCCGCATCTTCTTACCCAACCACGATGGAGTCCGATACAGACCAAACCCCGCTGGTCACCTCCGGCACAGTGCGCTACTACCTATCCATCATCTGTCTCGGGTGGTATGCAGCCCATTGGTTTATCCAACTTGTGGGCGTGTGTGCAGCGTCAGTCGCTCTCCCCATCACCACCGTGATATAAACCACACGTGCTCACCGATTGTGCTTTGTTCCCTGGCAGTCGACGAAGATGCCGTCCATCACGTCCCAGATCTCCCAGCAGCTCAGCACCTCCAGAATCCGTTCCAGGAGTCTCAATTTTACGTCCGCTGAAAGGCCTCGAAACCAATATGTTCGAAAATCTGGAATCAACCTTCCACCAAGAATACCCCAACTTCGAAATCATTTTCTCGGTCGCGAGCGAATACGACCAGGCTCTCCCAGTTGTCCAGGCTCTGCTAGAAAAGTATCCTAATTTCAATGCCCGTGTAATTGTTGGTATGTGCCGAGCCTTCCGCTCTTCCTCACCAGTTGTTGATTGACCGTGCGGAGTAGGTGAGGAGGTGGTCGGGGCAAATCCCAAGGTCAACAACCTCATACGCCCATATCGAGAAGCGAAACACGACATCCTCTGGGTTCTCGATTCGAATATTACCATTTCCCCCGGTGCTCTTGCTCGTGCCGTCGACACCCTCACCTCAACTCCGAGATCGGGAAAAAAAATCTCGCTCGTCCACCACGTCCCGTTCGCGACTGTCAGCACCCCTACCCTCGGAGCAAAGGTCGAAGAAGCTTTCCTAAACACGACCCATGCCAAGATGTACATCGCTCTAAACACCCTCGCCCTTGAATCTTGCGTTATGGGAAAATCCAACCTCTATCGCCGTTCCGATGTCGACCGGCTTGATGGATCTTTGAAGCCCCACACAGGAGACACTCCAAATCCATCCATCGAGCGAGGACTCAGGGCATTTGGGAAGTACATGGCGGAGGATAATATGATTGGGAGTGCCATTTGGCACGAGTTGGGTCTCGGGCACAATCTCTCCTGCGACGTCGCCTACAACGCCATTGGAGATATGTCACTCAAGGACTACATTCTCCGACGCGTGCGATGGATCCGGGTTCGTAAGCATATGGTGCTTAGCGCGACCCTCCTAGAGCCTTGGACAGAATCTATCGCTTTGGGCGCCATTACCGCTCTCAGTGTCCATCACCTGTTTAACATCCCCTACTTACTCTTCCTCGTTTGTCACTTCTCTGCCTGGATCCTCGTGGATCTTGACATCTACTGCTCGATAGCGGGACATCCTCTGCCACAGGGATCTCGAGCGAGTTTCTTCATTGCCTGGGTTATTCGCGAGTTGCTTGCATTCCCGATCTGGCTATATGCGGTCACCGGGAGCCAAGTGACGTGGAGAGGGAAGAGGTACAGGATGTTGAGGAACGGAGAAGTAGACCCAGTGAATCCGTCTGCCCTCTCCGGTCTGGATTCTACCCTCACCTGGCTCGGACTCCGAAACAGAAAGAGCATCGACCAGTATGAACCCTTACCCTTCTCACATTCTTAATCTCGCTCTGCTTCATCATTTCCTCTGGTAGTAGTTTACGACCCCTTACATGTACCTAATGATGGAACGATTACTCAGTGTACTTTGCTGAGATGCTTCAATGGGATACCATTTTCATTTCTCGTTCTGCCAAGTCGCGTCGGTCACTGAGCTGGTGATTTCCGCACGTGGATATCTTTTGATCATCCCTCCTCCCAAGTGACGCCAGGGCCGTGGCATGGCCTCTTCTGACTATGAAAACGTCAGCCAACGAATAGTTTCGTCCGCTCTCGGACGACGAAACGCGGCCGGCGGCCCACCGGAGAGGTACGTCGCCCACCTGAGCACGGTCGAAAACGGAGAGGACGGCCAACCGAAACCGAGGTACATCGTACTTTCTGGTACGTGACCTCTATCAAACCTACTGCGTTCCATCTCACCCAACCTTTTCTTGCACGGACAGTCACGGACGCCGAAACCGGGTTTCTGCATAAAGCAAAATCGAATTCCAACGGAACGTTTTCCATCGGCAAGAGCTGGAACTTGTCCGAACTGCGGGGAATTGAAGTGAATGTACGTAGTCACACCCCCCGTACTCCCTCGCGGCCCGTCGCCTGTTTGCTTATCCGACCCCTCGTTTTGTGGGGTGCATGCGGTACAGGTCGTTGAAATCAGCTTGACGTTGAGCCGAACGTACCGATGGCGCTGCGATCGTCCCGAGGAACTCTTGCGATTCGCTCAGGCACTCATAAAGTCACACAAGTCGATTGGGGGTCAGGGTTTGAGACTTGTTGGTCTGAGAGATGAGTTTGGTGGTGAGTCGTCCTGCGTGGAGGAATCACTCCGGTCGGAGGTCCGTCTCGTGACGTTGGTGTTTTAGGTGTGGGACCCGGTGCCAATGGGTTTGCTGGCCCGGATAATATTTCCCGGTCCTCATCCGGGCCATCGAAGGTTTACGAACGTGAGTCATCTCAAGATTCGGTTGCACGATTGCCCCCGGGGCCTATCCCCAGAGCCCTCCTACCTGGCCAAGCTCGAAAAGCCCTACCCCCTCAGGATATCTCCAGTCTCGGTTCGCGGTTTCAAAGTCAGATCATCCCCAGTTCTAGTGGTAACATGCGGTTGTCCGATGCATACGGAGGCACGACAACCAGTTCACGAGTTTTAAGCGGTCCGAGACCTATAACGCCAGCTCGAGATCAATCGAATCGTAATGGGTCGATGCCAGGAACGCCATCTTCGCGGCCTCGAGGTCTTCCCGGTGGCCCCTCGCGCCCCGAAACACCCGAGCTTCCACCTCCATCTCGACCTCAAGGGCTGGGATATCCAGAAGTTTCACAGAACTCCGGTTTCCCTTATTTCTCGAACAGGAAACCGCCACCTCCCATGCAGAACGAACCAAGTATTTCTGGGTTGCCAGCGACGAATGGCGCATCGGGATTTCTGGCTCCGACCTTCAACCGAACGAGCACCGCAGGGGATGACGGAAACTTGTTGAGACCTGCGCCATTGAAGCTTCAGGTTCCGGTGAGGTCAGGGTTTGACCCTTTTCCGACCACACCGACCCCTGCGGGCATACCAAGACCCTCTCCCCCCGGCTTCCCTGGTGGTTTGACCACGAACAAACTTGAAACCAGAGCGAACGGTACTACGCGACTCGGCGATGCCGAAATTTCACCGCCAAACTCATTCAATCCCATCTCCTCATCACTTGGACAAAGAGCTCCCCAGTTGCCCGAACAGGCAAGACCTTTCCAGCCACCTCAAAACTCGCAACTTCAACCTCCTCCTCGACTCCCCTCTCCCCTCCCAAAGGCAAGTCCCTTATCGCCCAATGGTCCGCCTCCGTCCGCTTTCAGACTGGACGAGTTGGGACTGCCACCCTCAGCTCTAAATTCAGATTTACCGTCGGGACTACCTTCAGCGTTACGATCTGCTCCACCCTCTACCTTGGTGACTTCGCTACCCCTTCGGCCGGCGGATAATCCCCACTCTAGGAATGCCAGGATCTCGTTCTTTGACCCTCCAAATCAGGCACTCCTCGATCGCCTCCTTGCTACAGACTCGGCCATCGTCTCTAGTTCTGGTGCTGGGGCTGGGGGAGGCGATAACGAAGAGGAGTCTGTGAGGGCTACTCTCACCAGCGTGGAGGAGATGTTGGATGGGTTCGAGTGGGCGACCGAAGACATTTTCGGGAAGAGCAGTCGTGGCGGACTGGGTTTGGGAGTAGGGTTTGCTGGTTCGGGTAGTGCGGAACAGATCGAGGCGAGGTTGCTGGATGAACTGATGGCCTTGGAGAAGGTACGTTTCGTGCCGGACATCACCTCATTTTACTCATTTGGTTCTTTTGTAGGCGAACGTTTACTCGTTCATTGAGTCGGACGATAGGATAGACATTGTCGTCAAGTATTTGGATGACGCTATCAAGGAGTTGGATTTGATGGAGCGGCACGTCTCGTCATACGGGATCCATCTTAACGTCTGTGCTCTCGGAAATCGGTGGACTGAGTTGACTAATTTCTCCCCGCCCTTTCTAACACAGGAAGTCGCAGACGATATTTCATATATCCAGTCCCAAAATCGGGGATTGCAGGTCCAAACCCAGAACCAGCGTGCGCTCATGGCCGAGATCGCAAACCTACTGGTATGCCTCACCCGCAGCCGCTTCCGAACGCAGCTGATTGTTTGGGTGTATCAGGAAACTGTCGATGTGGACCGAGAGTCCCTCGTCACCCTCACTCAAGAGTCGTTGGAGAAGTCGAAGAGCATCCAGAAACTCGAGGAGGCAGCGGCGGATTTGTACAAGGCGTTACAGGCTGGACGAGACCGAGGTCTGCAGAGATCCGAACATTGTTTCGCGCACGACGGGACTTTTTCTCACACGATCTCATTTCTAGACATGGCTGCTGGGATGGAACGACTCTCAGAATACAGGACGTACAACTCTCAGTTCTGCAAACGGATTTCCGACTATCTGTCTATCATGTTCACCGCTCAGGTACTATGACCTACTCTCTACATTACTGGTGGGAGCTGATATCGTTCCTCCACGACCTTTAGTCGAAGATGCTCCTCGGTGATAACAATGGCGTGACTAAGACTACCAATCGCCACCGCGCCTCTATGGTGGACCACAAGACGTTGGGAAAGTATCTCGGCAGGTATTCTGGACTTATATTGTATCTGAAGGAGATGGACGAGGCTGTATACGCCAAACTCTGCGCAGTATGTGGACTCTGCTTTTTCTATTCGTTGTAGCTGGCGTTGACTTTATCATGGGTCAGACGTATTTCTCCGCTGCAAGCGAGCTCCATAACACCCAGATGCAGACATTGTTCAATGCGTACGCGACATCCTTCAAGAGGCCTGTGGAGGACGATCCAGGAGGTGAGAATATCTCGTGACTTGAATTGCACGGTGCTGAATTCGTTTCCAGGTTTTGCTGTCAATTCAACCGCACTCGCGCCGAAGACGGGGCTACGAAGAGTTGGTACCGCCCGGAATAAGAATGCTGTTGACAAGAGTGGGGCTTCTGACGATAGTCTCAGTGCCCCGGAGGTAAGCCTTCTTCGCCGAAAATGAAAAAAAAAACCTCCAGGAGACAAACTTCTCGTATTCAGGCGCTAGGATACGTACTAGACGAAATCGCCCCTGCCGTTCGTCGCGAACGGACCTTCATCGCTGATTTCCTGCATATTAACGACGCTGCTCTTACGTTCGCTGACTATATGGGGTTGGAGAACTATTTCAGAAGGCAAGCCATGAGGTCGAGCGGGATTAGTCAGGCGACATTGAAGCTCGTTCGTGGAGCGATGGATTTGATATTTGGGTATTTGCCCACTTCCGTCAAGACGTGGATCGACACAGCTGCTGCTGGTGATAGTTTGTGAGTCACATTTGTGGTCATATTGCCGTCACGACGGTAGCTTATTGGTGGCTGTTTCGGTCTTGACAGGCAGGTAGTTGGGGTTCTGGCCGTACTGGAATTATTCATGTCCAGAGTGGACGAGAGAGAAAACGACTTTTTACTCAAACTACTCGAGAAGCATCATGTGAGATTAAAGGCCCAGTTCGATAGACACGTCGTAAGCATCCACAATGTTTCTCCTTTCCTTGTGATGGTTCGCTGATGGCGTCTTCATCATCACCGCAGAATGAGCAAATCAAAACCGTCGAAGACACGAAGCTCACTAGCCGAAAACGTGGTGGCGTCGTTCACTTCGTGAAATACTTCCCGGTTTACGTCGGCCGGACCGAAAGCTTGATGTTCGGGACGGAGGGGTTGGAGATCCGACAGAACGTGGATGCCGCATACGATCGTATCGTAAAGGCGATGTTCGAGAGCCTGAAGCGAATGGCGAAAATGGACGGTGAGGGAGAAGACAAGGGACAACTGAACTACCATGTCATTCTCATCGGTGCGTTTGTTATCACCGGTTTCGTTGCTTCTCGGGTCGCTTGACTCTCGATGTTTAGAGAACATGCATCACTTCGTGGCTGAGATTCAGAGTTTGGACATTGGATCCGTCTCATCATTTTTGGGCCGCGCCGAGGGCATTTACGATGAAAACCTCGCGGCTTACGTCAAGTTGGTCCTGCGGCGACCATTCCTTAAAATCCTCGTGAGTGGTCCTCATCCGGCGCTGGCGTTGATGACTGAGCCCCTTGGTAGGACTACCTTGAGGGTATCGAGCGGTTGCTTAACACCACCGCCCCGACCGAGGTTCAGAACAATAGTACTTACTCCAAGTCAGCACTCAAGAAGGTCGTGAAGGAGTATAACGTGAAGGATGTACGGAAACACATAGACGCGTTGTTTAAGCGCGTCGAGAAACACTTTGAGGATGACGGAGGGACCTCTTCGAACCTTGGGGGGATTCAACCCGGGAGCGCACTACCTACTTCGAAACTAGGGTCGGGTTCCACGTTTGGTCTGGATAGCCAACTGAACGGTAGCGTTGGTGGTGGAGCGGGTGGGGTGGTCGTTGCGGGGGTGTGGAAGGCGTGTGAGGAGGAGGTGCTGAGGATCACCGAATTGTTCCAGAGGAGGATTGCACAGTGTTACGCGAATTCTGGGGTCTCATTGGAGTACAGACTGGCAGACGTGCACGATGCTTTTAAGAGGCATAAGGTCTGGTAGTTGAATCATACGTTCTGCTTTCGCTTCATTATTTCGGATGTAGAGAAAGGGGGTGTAATATTGTACATGAGGACTTTGTTATTAAGATATATGTACTGATCTTTGCGAATGTTAGCACTCGTTTCGTGATTGTCCGTGTACGCTACGTTTCAAGAAGGGATGCCGGCTTCCGTTACATCAATCTAGCGTTTGATAGACGGGAGACGGATGCCATCACTGCGAGGGTGAGGAATAAATCATCCCATCCCGCGGAGGGAGTGGCAATCATTCTAGTGGAACCGCGGTTGCGGGAAATTTGGGGTGTCACCCTCGCTCCTGGGCGTCCTCTGGGAAGGAGGGGTGTTCCCATTGCCGAAAGAGGTCGAAGAGGATGAAGCGTTCGGCCTCGGTGACGGTCTCGCCGAGGATCTCGTGTTCTGGTTCGTGTTGGGGTTAGCGGGAGCGGTTCCGTAGGCCCTGTTTACAAACGATCCAAGGGCGCTTGGAGCGTAAGTGTCGAACAGCTGTTTGGCAGTGTCGTAAGGACTGGGAGCGGCTCCAGGCTGTCCTTGAGCTTGAACGCCGGCACCAGGACGGCCATTGGTAGGGTTCTTATTGATCGCGCCCCAGAGCGCCTCCCAGACAGCCTGGGATTTGGATTGGACGAAAGTGACAACGGTGGAATGGGCTGAAAGGATGCCTTGGTCGAGCTCCTGCTCGTTCTGTCGGAAGAACGGTTCTAGGTAGGATTGGTATATCCACGTGGAACCCTAAGGATGGGTTTTGGTTAACTTCTGGAGTTTATTTTGCCCCAAACGATTACCTGAGTCTGGGGAAGGGCGAGAAAGAGCACAAAGAGTGTCTTGGCCTCCCAATAGAACGGGAACCTGTCAGGTTTACGAGTGAGCACGGGAGGTGGCGCCACGCAAGGAATTTAACAGATGAAGGGTGGACACGTATGTCTTTGGGGACATGGGACTGACCAGCTAATGAACCGTTCGCAAACTTGTTCAATCCCGACGAGGACACCAATGGCACACCAGTACATGGAAAGATTCTGGATAGCATCTAGGTCTTTTCTGGAGAGTGCCTTGTATGTGGCGAAGGCCGGGAGGAGGAATGCGAACCAGGCGCTGAAAGAGGAGTAAACATGTGGCAGCTCCAAGGGGGACAGAGGGCGGAAATGTGTGTACCTTACAAGATGAAAGGCTAGAGAGGTTATCATAATCTTATCTCTCTTCGTGGATTGGATTTCTGTCGGTCGTGTGTTCTGCAAAGTCCTTCCGTGGTCCCGGTCAATGGTGAACGAGAAAAGCAGATTACGTCAGCCCGCCCTCCCTCAAATCCGGCGGGTCACGTGCGCGTGCGGCCGGCCTTTCCGGAGCAGATTTGACGACGGAATGGGCGGACGGAAGGACGGGGATGATTTAGGTTGTCATGGTGGCCGAGATCCACTGGAAATGTGTGTGACGTATCTTTTTCATTCCGGTGAAACAAGGCACATGAGTATTCTAGCGGCCTCCAACGCCTACTTGATGGATTCATTCGAAAGAAAGGAAGATGAGGCTGATACGCGATCTTTGGAGGGTATTTTTGATTGTTTTCTGGCTGTTGTCTTTTGAGCTGCGTGAGGAGGTTGGGGAGAGAGATGAGCTCAGGCCGTTAACTCATCTGGTCGCGGGTGCAGTTGGATTTTGAGTACGATCTTCCGGAGGTCAATATTTCAATACACACCCCTCCCCCCGTTCCATACAGACAGCATCGGTCGCGAAACTTCTTTCGCTTAGGAATACAGGATCCGACGGAGAACTTAATAATATTTTTTATTATGTACATGGATTCTAACCAGAGCCCACCTCTCCGTCCACCATTCCATTGGAGGTCTGTTTCGCTCCCTTTCCTCCTTTCTCTCCACCCCTGCTGCATAGACCGGTGACGGTTCTGTCTCCCGCGTTCATTTCTTTTCCTCTTCACCGTACAATTCTTCGTCGGAGCGGACGGCCGTCGTTCGATCGGTGTAAGCGCAAAAGAAAGGATGAGTTCTTATTACAAACGAACCCACCATCCGCCGCAACCATCTCAACAACGCTCTTTCCCAACACCCACTCACCCCCCTCCCCTTCCCCCTGCGCTGGATAAGGTCCCTTCCGAAAACCCACAACGTACCTCGTCCAGCCTTCCCCGCGACCCCGTGATCACCGTCTCCGACGACCAGGGACAACCTCACCCTCAGTCTCTCATTTACCCTCCCCGTCCAGATAAAGCCAGTCGCGTCCTAGGCATCAAGCACCGTCGCAGCATGGAACCTATTCCCGCCTCTACCCGTGCCAGCATCGTCTCCACTCACTCCGCCCGCCCTCCCCCCGCTGAACCAGCTCCTTCGGGTCCCACCTTCCCTCTCACCACCCTATACATAGTCTCTGGTCTCCCAAAGTCCCCTCACACTTGGACTCTCGCAGACCCAGATTCTGTGCTCGGCCTCCATCACTCTGAGGGCGCCGTCAACAGGTGGTGGCGTCCGGAAGTACTCGGTAGCACTGTTAGCCCTGGCGCTGGAGGTGGTTCTTCCAAGCGAAACCGCAAAAAAGCAAAGGTGGAGGATGGCTTCAGTGCCGCTGGTTTCCTTAGCAAGCAGGACGTGGGCAAGATCCTCTCCAAGGCGCTCAAAGTAAGCTTTCGCCCACGCATCGCAATGATCTTCCCTCTATTGGATTCCCTGATCTCCAATCACATCCCCGTTCCAATAGCTTTCTTTTACACGTGAAGTTGAAGTCATTGCGTCCACATTGCAACCTCCTTCCACCTGCCACAGTTTCTCCTTCAACTTGCCGGCGCCGCCGAACCCACTTGTGTCATCCCCATCTGCGGATGTTTTACGCGCTTCTGTCCTTACCACAACCACGGATCGACCCAATTCATCTGTCACCTACCCCTACTCCCATCAATCCCACTTGGGCGATCCCTTCTCTCGTGCCCAGCCATCCTCCGCGTTCCTAGGTCCTTCCCCGATCCTTCATGAGACCCCGACGACCAATAATATCTCTGGGGCTCCGGGTACCCCCAAGTCCAGCAGCACCATCACCTACCACGGCGTTTGTCTCACCGTTTGGTCCCACGCTGATGCTGAGCGCACGGCAGCAATTCGGCGGACTCTAGAATCAACTGGCTCTAACCGATCGCGGAAAGAGTCTTCTCAATCCCTCGTTGCCGCCAGACTAAGGAGTTTGCGCGGCGAGACTGGTGGTTCGCGAGATGTCGCGATTCAAGCCAGGAAGAAGACCAGGAGCAGCGCCAAGTCTCCGTGGGGTGCTACTACCGACGCCGAGACTGATGCTGAAACCGACCTCGATGGACAGATCAGCGAGAGTGACTACGATGTGGCCAGTACGGTTCACAACCCGGGTGAAAGCACTTTGTTCCTGCCGGCGGACTCCGTCTTCTGGTTGCCCTACGCTCTGAGTAAGTTTCCACCATCGATAACGCTCATTTGGGGAAACTAATGGTATGGGATAGCTTTGGTGTCTCGATACCCAATTTACGACCTTATGAGGGACTACCTCACTCTCTCCTGGGCTCGATTCTCCAAGGACGTCCAGTCCCACACCCTGCAAATATCCAAGATCCTCTCGTTCCCTGCTCCTCGACCTGGTGAAATCATCCGATTGGATGCATCCGCCAAGAGCGACGGGGCTGAGACAAGTCTCGAGGTTGTTGCCAGGTTCCCCGGCGGGCTGGACTTTGGCAGAGGATTGGTGGATATCAACTTCACGATGTGGCCCCTGTTTAAGTGCCTGAATGTGGATAACATCCTTACGATTTGTGAGGTTTGTGTTCCCCCCTGCCCGTTTACGTTGGGTACACTCACCAATGTACTGTAGATCGCTCTCAGTCCCACGGGTAGAGTTCTCTTCTACTCTAGGCATCCTGCTATGCTCGGAGTACGCCCTATTTTCTATCTTTTTTGCTCGGTTTTGCTGACCTCGGCCCAAAAAGATTGCGGTCATGACCATCAAGTACATTGTTGAACTTCGCGGCTGGAATGGCATCGCTCTTCCTTCCGTTCACGCCCGAGACGCCAAGATTTACGTTGATGATCCTGGTCCCTATATCATTGGTTTCCCGACTGAGGCTCGATACGCTGTTCGCCCACCTTCGGAAGTTTGCATCGTCGACCTTGATATCAACTACCTGAATTGTGCTACCCCCCCTTCTGGAGTTGTTTCTAGCAAGCAACAGAGGGACAAGTACAGGCAGATCATCCTCGCCGCGTTTGGACCGATCTACCATTCCGATCACGGTGTCCCCAGTGAGCTCAAGGAGGCTTTCCCCGCTGGTCGCTTCAGGCCGATTTGCAAGATCCAGGCCAAGAGGGGTGCCGCGTCCACTGCCGTCGCGGACATGATCAAGGCGCCTGAGTGGTGGCACTCGACTAGGATCATTCAGGCATTCGACCAGGTCCTCCAAGACAAGTTCAAGAAGCCGTCCCTGTTCAAACGGATCTCGTCATTCGGCTCTTACAAACGCCCACCCCAGCTCTCTTCTGCCGAGCAGCTCATCCAACTTTCCATCCGCAAACGCGCAACCGCCTTCGTGGACGCTCGAGACGATCTGGAGACCAAGATCGGCAGGTTGTCGAGGAGGTTGAACTTCTTGATGACCGAGAGTGACTTGTGGAGGGACAAGTTTGTGACCTTTGAGCAATATGCCGAGAAGTTGAGCCTTGAGGCGCAAGAGTTGAGGGCCAAGGTTAACAAGGAGCAGAGAGAAGCCAAGCGACTGAGTGGGATTGTCACCACGGCGAACGGAGAGAAGGTCAAGTTACAGACCCGTATGTCTTTTTCCTCCGTTATCTTGCTTTCTCCGCGTTATATCCTGTCTTGCGGATTGCCATGCTGATGAGGGGTTTTCGGTTTTGCAGAACTCAAAGAAGCGGAGAACGCACACCGTGACGCGGTTGCTGAGCTTGAGAAGATGCGCGATGCCATGGTCAGGATGGAGCAAGAGAGGCTCGAGATGGTCGCCGAGGTCGAGGCTCAGATCGAACGTGCCTTGGCTTCGATGCAGGTCGAAGTCCTTTCTGATGTTTCCGAATATTCGGATGATTCCCGACCAAACTCCAGAATGTCGGATATTCCGACCATCTCTAGGAGGCCCGGCACTCCTGGCACGCCCACGACCAGGAGCAGGAAAGGAAGTACGACCGACAAGAGGTTGTGGAGTTACGGAACTGAGTCGACGTTGGTTGACTACGACGATGATTCTCGCCACCATGCCGCCGATCGCTCGACAACGGTCATTGAGGAGGGCGAGGAGGAGGCTGAGGGTGGAGAGCGAAAGAAGCGTTCCGGTGTTGATGAAGTTCGGGAGATTCCGGACGAGGATGTGACAATCGTGAAGAAGAGGTTCTCCGCCGAGGGGAACCGCACCGACAAAAACCACCAGGATGCCATGGGTGCTGTGGATATGGGTATCAGCGAGAAGAGTGACAAGATCGCTCAGAAGGTAATGGAGATTCAGCGCAAGGTGAGCTCTCAGGTCCTCTCTTCGATATGTAGGCTGACAACTTTGGTTCCCCAGCTTGAAACCGCTCTTTCCAACGAACACAGGAGGGTGACATCTTCCAGTGAAAGTGAGGACTACACCCGCCGTCCACGTCGTCGCAGGACGCCCAAAGGTCATCGCTCTGATGGTTCGTCTTCTGCGCACACTACGCCCCATGTCCACAGGGAAGAACCTGCCCCGCCTGTCCGCCAGCGCCATGATCCAATCCCGCTTGTCGTGGACGTAAAGTCCCACGATACCCTCGCCCCTTCCCGGCCCCCTCGAGGCGAACCTCCTCAAGGGCTTCGAAGGATCGGCTCCGGTGTTTCATTGAGCGCAACTCCACCCTCTCCCGTACTTACTCCCGTTACCCCCGCCTTGACCCAGGGTAACATCGGCACGACGGATGATGAGGACATGTCGGACTTCCAGAGTGCTTACTCCGTTTCCCCGAGGGACAGTTACGGAGAAGAAAATACCCAGCGAGATGAAAGGGACGGGTTGACGCCGACCTCCATTGAGACTGCCACTGGAACTATGGTTGATGGACTCAAGGCACCTATCAACGACAAGTCGCGGCAAAGGGCAAACAGCAACGCTACGACTGTCGGCGTGCCACCGATGGACTCCGCGACGACCGCCAGCGATGAGACGATTGACATGGGACGACCTGTCTCATTCATCAACGTTTAAATCCCCCAAGTTCGAACGCCCACTCATCCCAAATGGGTGTGGGCCTCCCTTTTCGTTTGCCTCCCCCACCTTCCCTTGTTATATGTTATCTTTATCCCACACCTGCGCTGCATGATTGGCGTGACACCTCCCTTTTGCTAACCGCACTTCACACCACCCGACCTGACCACATGCACATTACTTATAGTGTGTGGTCCCACGTTCTGCATCCTCTGCCTTATTCCCCCCGCGCTGGGTTCATGACCGTTTCGTGTTTTTAATCACACCCAGAGATACGCCATCTCTATTTCGGATTTCCTCTACTTTTTGTCTTTCACATTGCATCATTCTAGGCTCCCATTGATCTTCTCCCGCTCATCACCCTCAACCTGTCGTCGTCTATGCACGTGTCCCCTCGTTTAAAGTCTCTCTCATCTTCTCAAGTCTAGTAAAAAGATTTGATTAGATTACTTGTCCCTCACGCTGCTCGTCTTGCCTTTATTTCGTTCAGTTGTTTTATAGTATACCCTACCCGATCTGTCTCCAGGTTTCTTTCTTTGATTCGTATAACGTCTCTTGCAAAAGCTCCTATCCGTAGATCCTCGACCTTGAATTGGCGGCTTCTCTCGGTCACATCCTATGCACCGTATCATTACTATCCTTGCACTCGACACTCTTGTCTCCCTCGTGCACATCCCCCACCCTATCTTTCTCTGTTCAAACTCGATTAATTATTGATGTGTATCTTGGGTTTTGGGGTTCCGGTTCTGTTTGTTTGAAGGAAATAAACGGATGATCTGACCTACTCCAGGTCATCAACTCAATCGGGTCAGGGCAGCTGGCCGCCCTGTGGAGGTGGAAATTGGATGATCACACTGCGCGCAGGCGAAATATTTCAATCGTTTTTTGATCGTTTTCAGCCCGACGACGCTTCGCGGGAAGAGATCCAATTCAGTGGTACTCTGCTTCCTCGGCACCGCTCTCGATCTCAGTGTTGCGCCGGCCAATAGCCGGCTATTGATGATGCCAATGGCCTGCAGCTGGCCAAATCGCGGAGAGCCATGATTTGGTTGTGGCTTTCCACACCAGGAAGCGAACGAGGGAATGTCTAAAAATATACTCGTAAGCACCGTCGGGCCAGACCGAACGGCCAGTGGACACATCGATTTATGGCCAAAACCAATTGTCCGAAAAATCCTGAGCCAATTATAATACATCTAAATTCACTTTGGGCGAATTTCTGGCACATCAAATATAATCGATTTTTATCAAAGACCCTGATTGAAATCTTGTTTTTAGTTCGATCATTGTCCGATTATAATCTCATTTTTGGAGGAAATTCGATTTCAAACCGGTTTGAAGTCGGAAGATGGTTCTCAAAATGTGATAACAATTCCCCAGCCAATTATAATCGATCCCCGGGGATCAACAACCAATCGAGGAGAGATTTATATGTAATTTTAGTTAGGCGCAATTATAATTCCGTCAGAA
>Ga0307515_10001745_pt1 | contig 48430 bp, 49 predicted proteins | sample 17_EM_MG_FD_194513 | JGI IMG/M metagenome (GOLD analysis project Ga0307515, IMG submission 194513) | Populus trichocarpa ectomycorrhiza microbial communities from riparian zone in the Pacific Northwest, United States - 17_EM | ecosystem: Host-associated > Plants > Roots > Unclassified | place... | reverse complement strand
CCGTGTGCGTGTATTCTATGGTACAGAGAAGAGAGAAGGAGAAAGACTCGAGATATATACAGGAGGCATCAGCCCCTGCAGCCGTGACCGTGTATCAGACCTGTAACATCATGTACATCTGTAATAGCAATTACCACACCCCACAAGTCTACTAGGCCACAATGAGCCTTCTAACTTCTGAATATGGTACTTAGACATGTGTGTACCGCTTGGGTAGAAAATTGGACAACTTGTCCCCACTCAGGAAAGCACAGAAATTATGGGGTTGGTTGAACAGGGGTGAAAAATAGCAGTTTACAGCTCAGTGTGCAGCTAAGCAGTGCTCTACACACTTACAATCCTTCTTTTTATATTATCTAGTGTGTGTAGAATTATTTTATTTCTTCTGGGCTCATTTGGTTGTGTTGTGGTTGTGAAAATGGGATTTTACAAGCGGGCCCATTGGTGGGTCCAAACCCGCTTACCGGCAAAGGGATACCCGTTCATTCATGAGCTGGGTTCCTGAAGATCATTCGCAGAAATTCCGAGGATGCTGGGGGAATATGATTGGGTTGCATTTTACTTCGCGATCGCTTAAACGCTTGCTTGCTTCTTTACGCCCAGCACGCTCAGCACTGGCATTCTCTACGAATCAACATCGCCTCTTTCAATCCACTATACACTTTCCCTTAGTTGTGTTGTGTTTTGCTTTCTTTTCTTCATTAGGGTCATTAGAGATATACTAACTTTTATGAGATCTTTTATCGCTGGGATTAGAGTATGAAAATTAGCATTCTCAGCTGCAGTGCAAGAGTTGCAAGAAGACACCTTGACGACTTCGTTGAGACTTTCTCAGGGAACCCTGACCTATTAACAGCTGCAGTGCGTCTTATTCCTATTTATTCTCGATATCATTACTCACCCATACATAGTCTCATCCGATTCCGTCGACATTCAATCCTCAGAGGAGGATGCCGTGCCACCGATAACTGCGGCCCCCAGAATACATGAAGACGTCCGTCGCCCCTCAGCAAAAAAATTGGAGGGTGACAGTATACTAAGCAGCCGCAGTTGCAATTGCTGGCCCTTCCAAACCAAGCTATTGAATATTATCTCGAAGGTTTCCCAGTATTTTATTTGTATATTTTCATGCTAGAGAGGCCGGATTGCTAATATTTGGGGGAAATTAGAGATTCTTCAACTTCAACAAAATGCTTGCAGTATCGGAATATTAACAGAATGAAGGGACGCGGAAAAAACGAGAATGGGAGGATCACACTGAAAGTCGCGGATGTTAGTGTGCATTGATTTGAGGGTTGCGAGTGGAGCGCTGGTGGCAATTCATCAAAATGATTTAAATAGTCACTTTGGCCATGCAGGATTCTGGGTTTGGAGTTTGTCTTTTTTAAAGCACCATAAATAATACGTGTTCTAAAGCTTTATTCTGAATCTTGCCTTGTAATGGTTGAAATGGATTCTGAGATCTTTGAAGAAAGCTACTGTGGTGATACTCGTGCTGTTGAACCGCATATGGTATCCGCAAACAGGGTTGAGAAACTTCTGTTCCCACCACAACACAACCACCATACAAATCAGTGCTCCCACCATTGCCATCACCTAAAATACGAGCCGATTTTTTTATAAATTAGATCACTGCCACAACCATAATCTGCCATTGTCCCCTCACCTCCTATAACAAGTCTGATCAGCTAAAACTTACACCTGCTGCGGAAAAGATTTTATTTTGAGCAAGTGACAGATATCACTTCGCCTTTTGTCATGTCGGGGTCTTAGGTTGTTAGAGCCCCCTGGGTTGTCTGGGTTTCTATGTGGTGGGAAGTTGCAATCAGTTGGCGGACTCCTTAGATGAGGCGTCCACTGCACCAATTGCAAGCGTCACCGCCCCATCCGTGGATAGGGCTTAACAGTGCTTGGTGATGAAACCCTGGGTCTTTTCTATTGTAATTTCTCGACCTATATCGATATATCGTCGGGAGGCTTTTCATCACTAAAAGAATCGGAAAGGAATCAACAATTAATTGCTTCCCCAAACTTTACTAGGATGTGTTCGTAGACGACTGTGTCCGCAAAGCCAAATAAACTTCGACCAACGGAAACTAACAGATTAGAAAACCAGCTTGGGCAATTGCAATTGTTTTTAAAAGCATGATTGATTTTTGTTTGGCTTCGGGATACATTAATTTAAGTTAGGTGGCTAGTAGATAGGAGGGCGATCGCGAGCGAAAAAAACTTAAGTCTAAAATTCGCTAAAATTCGTAAATATTTATCTCGAGCCCCCAATCGTCAAATTTGATTGGGCGACTAACCCTAACTGCCATCTCCGCACCCCATCAGTAGCCTACGAGAAAATTGCACTTGGCGCTACTGGATAGGGACGAGACAACGCGGATATATTAAGGTTTAATTACTAAATTGGGTCAATTAATTATCGAACAATTGCCTAGACCCCACGAACGAACATAATTTCACTTTAGTTTGGTCATGATATTAAGAAGAATATGAAACTAGTACATTTTGGTTAAGTACTTGGATGATAATAGGTACTCAAGAAAAGAGAAGGATTAAAATAATACAAAATATATAGTAGAATAAATTAATTTCAAGCACTTTTCCGTACACCTGAAGTCGTTGAAGTCATTCCCGGCATCCAATCATTAACAAGGAAATCCGCAATATATCACAATTTAAACTTACACGTCGAAACCAAATAAGAACTAGTTCAACCCCAGTACATGGCATCTAACTAGGTAGTGGATCATTGCTCGGCAGACGTTCCGTTGTAATTGGCATCCTGGTCATCATCGTCGTATGCTTTGCAATTTCCCCCTAGCAAGATTTTTTCTAGAAGTATGGTGTTATTGAAATGTTCGTTTGGGTCATACTTTCGAGCATCGACAATATCTCTGGAGTTCCAGTCAGCATCCCATTAGCACAATAATTATAAAGAATGCACAATCTCACCTTGTGGTTCTTTTTCCGTGTAGGTGCAGTTTATTGTCAAGTTCCTTCACCTTCTTCCATGCCTCTTCAGACCCACCAATCAGGACGAATTGCATCCCTACCTGACCTACTGGCGCGTAAAGGTTGTCCAATTTCTGGGCCCATTCGTATATTATTCTCTTCAATTCCTTGAAGCCCATGTCGTTTAGTAGACTGCGTCCGTCTGTTAGAATGATTAAGTTAAGATTGGTGAAATCGAGTTCAAGGCCACATCGTTCGGCCTTATCTCTGGCACGTTCGAACCGCTGAACATAGTTTGATAGGAGTTTGTCAACTTTATGAAATAAACTGATCAAGTCGCTAGGTGGGGGCGTGTTTCTATCGAACGCGTCCAGGATCACTTCCATATTTTGTGATCGTAGTACCGATCGTAGGTCCGCCTGCCCGGACACAAAATGTAGGTCAATGCCATTTTTGTCGTAAAGTATAGTAATCTCTGCCAACCGTTTCAAAGTCTGGCGTATGTCTGACCATCCTTCGGTGTCTTCCCTAGAGTCGTCCACAAGGAACACCTAGAGGTCTTATATTAGTAGAGTGCCTTTAGGCATTTGAATAATTAACTGAATGAAGACTCACCGTATCAAAACAAATCAATTGTTGCAATGGGTCCTCCAAGCGAGGGGTTCTGGGAGTAGTTGCCGGCAGCTGTTTCAGGGAGTGGCCACTCGAACCCGTCTGGGGGCTCAAGGCGGCCGGGATATTAGGCGCAATACCGGGTTTGCCAACGGGTGTCGCGGGGGGTGAAACTTGCTGGATAATACGGCTTTGATTGGCACGTGATACTGGACTGTAAGAACCGTCAAATATTCTCTGGAAGTACTCCTGAACATCCGTAATCAACCAATGCTTGCCACTATATAACGGGCCATTCCTTAACATTGCTCTAATGACGTCGACGTAATTCTCGACGAGTGAGTCGTAAAGCTGTTGCTTCCTCAAGTATTCAATCCAGTCGAGCACTTTCTTCTTTACGAATTGTCCTTCGTAGAACGCACAAAGTTGATAAGGGTCGTTACTAGTCTGCACTGTTACAGTTCTTCTCCGACGAAACTCTTCAACGCCATTTTCGTATCCTAGTAGGCCAAACGATAGGACATCCAAAAGGATACAGCCCAGCGCCCATACATCAGCAGAGCGCCCAATGGTGGCTCCGGCGTGACATTCGGGGGCCAGGTAAGGTCCACGATCTCCATATGGCCATCTGGTTCCGGAGTCTCCCTTCACCTTTTCTTCTTTGACTCTAGCCAGACCAAAATCCGATATCATAAAATCATCTCCTTTAACAAGAATATTATTGAGAGACTGTTCAGAAAGCCGAACCATGATCAGCAATTAGTGGTGCAAGTGAGTAATGAAAGAACTGCGAGACGCACCAAATCCCGGTGAATCCCGACTCTTTCGAGTCCCTCCTCTTCGTCTCTAGTGATACTTTGAGGATGATGAAATGCCGATAGACAAGAAGCTAGGTTGGAGGCTTTCTTTAGGAGCTTGTGCAGGCTCTCCTTAGTGGCAGGAGGTAAATTGGCTGGATTTTTCATGTACTTGCCGAGTGTACAGTCTGCTAATTCGAAAATCATATAGCCTGTGGCGCTTGTATCTGTTTCGTGAATGAAATGCGCCCGAAGTTTTACGACGTTAGTTGTGCGACCTTTGAGAAAACCAAGAGCAAAAACTTCGTCGTTAAAACTTTTCCGGTCATCACCATCTTCGATTTTGACCTCCTTGCAAGCATACCAAGTCTAAAGAAGAATGAAACGCATTAGTAGCTGCTAGGTTCTGTGAGGTCTTGTCTACCCACAGATTCTCGACTGGTATGTTTGGCGGTGATGCCATCTTGGTGTTCATCAATCTGGATTTTAGAAACTTCGGAGAAAGTGCCACCACCGATAAGTTCTCGCTGGCGGATCGGAAGGATATGGTTCATCGATATCGATACTGGCATTCCTTCTTCAATCTTTGGAGCGATAAACTTGAATTGGTGGAAATAGAAACTACTGTCTGCGAGGTCTGTTATGCCGACGAGGTCTTGACGAGATATGGGCAACTTGTAATCGCTGTCGCGCTGTCTGCAGAAATGGACGATTGCGCGCTCCTTGCCAGAAAGAATAAGGGCGGCAAGAGTTTTTCGTAGATTTTCGAAGATGTAAGCGGGCTTAAGGTAGGTTTGATCAGCTAGAGAAATAGATTCGTCCCTGGTAAACTGTTTTATCCAGAGTTTAACGACCTCCTGAGTCATGAGTGAATCCAACTTGATTTCCGGGATATATGGTTGGTCCCTCCAGTTTCCAACCTCCAGACAACCGATTTCTCCGATCAGTTTGGGGGGTTTATCTCGTCCCGGCGAAAAGCTTCTAATAGCGGTGCCAATTAACGGAATTGTCCGGGGGGTATCGGTCGGCGGCGTCATGGTGTATGCGGTCGAGATACCGTGTGTGTAATGTCAACGGATTAACGTATTTCTACTCCCTTCGTAAATAGATCGAATATTGACCGATGTTATTGATTTACCGTGGTACTGAGTATGTGAGTGTTCCAGATATTCTTTTGTAGCCTTTCTTGCTGCTCGGTCGTTGCTCTATCCAGCTACTAGTTCTACGAACTAATATAGAACTATAAGGTTCTGATTCTCCACCAAAAAACTCCATAATGCGCACGGTGCACAATTGCAGCCAACCTGCTTTATGAGTCAGATCTTGGCAAAGCCTGGAGGATCATGCAGTTTCTTGGAAATATAAGACAAGAGCCTTATTATGATAGCTTACTATTTGTTATACGTACTAATCAAACGTCTAGATCAGTTCGCCGAATGTGAGTCGGTCACCCCACGTTGTATCACCCATATATGGCCATATCAAGAGTAAGCAGCATTTGCATATGCATGTCGCACAAGGCTACTAAAGCTTGGATTTCACTGCTACATAATAAGTTCAAGCTAAAGAAACGTAAAGGAATGAATTAGATCCTATAAAAATCAAGCTGTGCTATGGTTTTATTCAAGGACTTCTTCACATCTCGTACCTCCAGTTTGTTCCACACATACCACGTACCCAGTGTAAGAAGAAGAAGCGGGATTGTCAACAATAGGAAGAGTAAAAAGCTCTCTTTGGATAACTGGGCTCGATGAAAATCAATCCCGTCCCTTGATTCTTGGAACTTGAGAATACCAGACTGCAAAAATGTCTAACCAAGTGTTAGTATTCTTCTTAGAACTCAAAGAAGCGATCAGAATACCATCACGCAAGTCAGCGGCAAGTATAACATTGCCAGGAACGTCACTATCTTCATTCCAACTGCATCATTAATGGTCTTCTCGCTCATTTTAACCATGAGATCTGAGTCTCTTCGGCCTATTTTCTGCAGCATGGTTGTAAACTGGCTATGATGCGAGACAGTCTCTTGCGTTTGGAATTCCAAAACATTGTATAACTGGCCACGGAAAATTAGATTCAAATTTGTTCCTCGACTATAACACAAATGGAGCATACCAATCGTGACCTCCCATGGACGCGTCGGAGAAGACTCCCGACATTCCGTTTATAACATGCCATATCCAGCAAATAGCATTCCAGCGCAGCATTAAACGTGTCCCAAGTTGTATCGTCGTCTAGATCAGAAAATTTGTGGCAACGGTCGTTCAAGAACTTTAAACATTTCACGGCTGACTCGTTATTCTCAAGATATAGTTGGAACCGATGAACGGTTTCCTCAAACTTCTGGAGTAGCTGAACGTCTTCAAAACTAACTTCTAGGGTGTTTGGAGATGGTCCATCATTCTCTTTCTTGCTGTATGGGTGCAACCTATCAAAGTGGAGTTTGCTATCGACCATATAGTTTACAGCATTCATAGTCTCCGGCAGACATTAGCGCCGGACAAGACTATTGGAGACGCAAAACATACCGTTTTGAGAAAGTATTCTTCCAAAGAATTGAAATAGGCACGCCAATTCTCGCTGGCGGATGATAGAAAGATCATATGCAAGTTAAGAGGATTTTGTTCGAAAAGATTAGCCGTGGGGGTGGAGGGGGCATTGAAAGTCTCCGTTATCCTATCCCCAACCCTTGCTGATGGTTTCACAAGTATCCAAACGTTAGATCTGTCATGGCATTGATATCTGTGGTAGACAGAAGTCTGCCGTATACTCCAGCCATGAATTCCGTCTCGGCGACCATTTCTGGCTGCGTACGAGATATTGTAGCAGAGTTCTAGAAGGTTATTAATATTAGGAGAAGCGGGACTCTAAAGATAGGGTGCACGTACCAAATGAAGTCATCAAACTTCTGGATGGGCAGTCTCCGTTCGTATTGAAATGGATTTTAAACTTGCATCTGCCGTATGTACTGTCCAAGTTGCTAGATTTTGCGCCTGCCGAATGCAAACAGTCGAGAAACGCAGGAATGACACGATGCGTTGTTAAAAGCTTCCTTGTGAGCTCCTCTGAGATGTGCAGCTCGGACCACGAAAAGACGTTGGGATTGGATGGGCGAATAAAACTTCAGATAGAAAATTATTCAGTTCATGTGTGAAAATTGAGATTGGCCGTCTTACTAAAATCGATGCAATAACTTGGCGTCACGGGCCTAACCCGATTCAGCTGCGATTCTAGGTCTGCAGATTCGATATTGGGCACTGTACGTACCAACAATTCTTCGAACGATTGACGTGTGGTGCACTCAATTGGCTGTCTGACTGCTCTCTATTAGTGGGACTTAATTAACTGGTGTTGAAGGCAGTTCTACCCTCGATACCAACATCGTCGCTTGGTATATCTAGTACTTGAATTTTTATGTCGTTGGGATCGGTAAATAGTCTCGAACTATCATCCCGAAGCCTGTCGTTATAGAAACGTGTATCATACTCGCAAGGATCTAAGTCGACGAGCTTTCGTGGGTATGTATAATATCCTTGCCATTGATTGTTCATGTTAGCTGGTTTGAAATTTATGATGAGTGAAGACTGTAAGTTAGGGCGATGTGTTGCGCTCCAGTGTTCCTTATCTATCACTTCATCTAAGGCAGTGCCTGTAACATCCCCGCCCACTGCACTACAATATTCTGTTGCAATTGGATACGACAACACCACCTTGTACGCGAAACGAAATGCAATGGCGTTTGCGATCTTGCGCACGCTGCTAAGACATGTACTGCGACTATTCTGCCTTCCTCATGGTGTCGCGATCAAAATACACTAGTTAGAATGTTCGGAAATTTTGGAGCACTGATGCCTGAAGAATAAAGTTCGAAAACAAATTTATTGCCCAGGTGGTTATCAGCATCTATTTTCCCAACCTAAGTCCCAATTTCCGCCTTCTCCGCATACCACATAACCTAATATTGGTTCTATCCATGCCCACAAAGACCGCTATTTGTCTGAAAACCTCTTTATAGATAGCCTGATAGTCGTCTATGAACGATATCATTCAGCCTTGATCAACCATGTCATAGTTAACAACGCGTTTTAACCTACCTTATCAATCGTTCGAGGCACTTCAAGGACCCATTCATCGAATGACTCCTGATAAGAATTAGTTAGCTGCACAAAATAAGCAATATTGAGGTTATCCACACCCGGTAGGAATAACCTCCATTGGGGAAGAGTTCCTGTAACATCCTGCCAATCTGTATATCGGTGAAGTATTGGATAGGAATGGCTTGTGCTACCATTTTTTTCTTAGTTGCTGTAGATCCTTGAGTAAGGCGTCTTCATGATCCGTGTTCGTAACAGCGTTGCGCGCTCATGACTTTTTATATGTCTTGTTAAGTTTGAACGTTTAAAATTCCATCTGTTCGATCCCAGATCACTCAGTGTGCGAACAATGCAAAAGAGCCCCAAAATTCCACAATACACACCTCAGAGGTGCATGCTGGCGGTGTATTGAAGGTGGTTAACAAATTCCTAGTAGCCAATCACATTACTTGCCCAGTGCATGTCAAGATAGTGGGGGTGATTATAGATGTAAGCGGTTGCCTTGAAGTGTGACACAGCGTATGTTTGTGCAGCTGGAACTCATTTTTCAGCTAAATATCACGTTCTTGGTTAGCGGAGCCGGAGTGGTGTGTAGGAAAACCCAGTTACCCCGCAGTGCGCACCATGCAAAATATGACTCTCCTTCGTGCGCATATTACAGATGTGCAGTGAGATGTGCAGTGAACACATTCTTTGACTGCGATGTCCTCGTGCAAACTCGATCGATCAACCGCTCTTCACCATGTGCGCAACGCAGCCAGGAGGAAAGTGTGAAACCACCGCCTCGCATGGAACTTTCTTGCTATAGACTTCGCAGGGCGAAGGAGTCAGCTAAATGTGCTGGCCGATCGGCGTTGCATTAATCCTCCATTGAGTGATTCAACCCAATATTCCACTATGACGACGTCACATTAGAGATTCTCCGCAGTCCTGAATGCGCTGGTCTTGTCCGTCATTAGTAGTACAAACCTACCGGCAGATCGCCCACAAGGCAAAGTCTTTAACTTTGGCGCTGAGCTCGACGATTGCGATCACTACGCGAATGCTCTCTTAAGCCACGTAGTAGAACATCACCAGGCTGCAAAATATCGTTGTAGGTAGTCATTTTGTGTGCAGATGGTGGGTGTCATTCTAGAGCTCCATAGATTCATCCAGATGGGTTATAATTAGAGTCAGCTGCGTATAGAAGTCGGAAAGCAGTGTTTAGCACAAAATTGTTACCACGCGAGGATGTTGCCTTGTGATTATCAGTATGGAGGTTAGATTAAAATTAGGTGGGATGAGACTTACAGCTGTAGTGCCTATGAAATCAATCGTTGATTATGGTCGGTCGTTTCAATTGAAGTTGGTTGCACTGACATCGTGATTTGAAATTGTCAAGATCTTTAAACTAGAGTTTTCACAGTGAATAGCATAGATGACATCCAGATGAACCTCTAATTAAAGCGTGATATATCTATTGTGGAGAAGTTTTGTATAATTATAAGTAGACTAGATTTGGGTCCTGTCGTAACGAGGGTTAGGGTTATGGTGTTTTGGACCCCAGAGGGTAACTGAGACCCTAGAGTATAAGGCCATCATCCAGCCATGAGACCAAACAAGTAACTGTCTCAGAACGTGTGGGTTTCTGCGCAATATCAAGGATACATCCATATATGAGGAAATGATGCCAACCTTACAATGTTGGGGTTAGACGGTGTCTATCAGGCGATTCTAGGATACATGAAGTTGGTTGAAAACCGTTTAGTCCAGATAATATCTACCAGATCAGTAATGGGCTAAACAACGGCGCTATACTATCGTATTCATGGAAGTAGTAGCCAATAGTCCATATTTAATGCACCTTATTTTCTTCTAGAGTTTAAAGAAACACCCACAACGTGCACCTCGCACTCGAAAATGCTCATCCCCTCAACCTTGATCAAGCTCTTCCACCTCAAGTTTCTCTGTCGGGCTGAGTGACAAGCCCTACCCAATATATGTTCTTGAAAGGTGTGCTCTGCCCGCATGCCAGTGAAGGGCATGGTTTTGAGTTCGTGTTACATTTACTCTACGTTAATTGTTAACCTTCGTAGCCAAGCCTTCCGCAGCGTTTTTACCCCAATCTGCAAATGCAACGATTCGTGCAAGAGACTAGGGCAAGTTGGTTTACAATTGATTGCATATTGCACGATTCTTGCCCCATCTCTGCGCTACCACCATTAAAGCATAATCTCCATACCATTCTGGATGAAATTCTGGGTTTTTGCTAGCAGGAAGGTCGACTAGGTATTCGCAACAAATGAACCATCAAGCAGTACACCACCATGCCCGGCGCCGGACCACCAGTCACCTGCCGTGCCCACACTCCCTCTTGCCCTTTCAAATGAAGCAGAGAAAGGCAACATATAATTATGATGATGCTGAAAGAAACTCCACTTAGTGTACTGAAGACAAACTGATTTAATCCATAAAATAGCAAATTTTGGGTACAATCTTATCTGTATTAGGTAATTAGGACCAGTTTATGACTTGTTAACTTTTTTGTGGTCCAATCTCTCTTTAGCATGCCCATGCTTCATCGTCTTGGGTGAAGTGTGGGTAGGAACCCTGCATTTGCAATTTGGGGCAAAAATGCTGCCGCAGTTCACAATCCCGATTTCCGAAGTACCGAAATTTCCAAACAGCAACCAAACCGCCTCAGGAGTTCTTCTAGGGAACCGTTGCTAACTTAAACATTCATTTTGGAAGCGACTTATAACGAGTTTGAGAAACTGCAGCGCGAAAATCCTATCGTGTTAAGCTAAAATAGGAGTCAGTTAATCTTCATATTGCGATATCACGGGGAGCACCGTGTGCATAGATTATGGCACAGAGAGAAGGAGAATGACTCGATATAGATAGATAATCATCGGGTATATCTTCAGATATGCCGGTGCCACCATTTGCCACTCGTCACTCGCCACTTGGATATTCAACACTTCGAAAGATAATTAAAAGATGCATCACGAGAGGAACAGACCTGGTGGTCGTGTTCGATGGCGGTCGCATGGTAATGTTGTAGTTGCATGAATTAAACTTGACGCAGGATCGGAAGAGGTGCTTTAGCGGAAGAAACTGCGATATTGCCGATGTGGTGGTGATGAGATAAAGCTCAAAGGTTGTGGTAGGAAGTTGTGAAGACGGGGAATATTTGCATGCAAAAGTGAGGTCATGTGTTTCAGGTTACCACATCCCGTTTTATTAGCTTACCTTCCCTCCATCAAGCTCCGACGCGACGACGACCACATCCACCATTACCATCAATAATTTCTCCTATACGTACCAAGTTCTTCTTTTCAACCTGTCCTGGAGAAAGCCCCCACCCCAATTGCTCACCTGGTCACGACAAATCTCGACCACAACTAAACTTGTTCATTCTCCGACTCACGCCTTCGAACCCTTCATGACTAGCCCTAAAAAACCATTTAGAGAAGAGTCAAAGATTATCCAGAGGATATGAAGGTTGTGATAATAATATAATGAGCAATTTCCGGGTCTGAATTTCATCAGTTTCATAGCTTCCAAGACTCTTCCATAGCTCACTGGCGGACCTTTCGAGTCATTGTGTGAACACCGCCACATAATACTTCGCAACAATGGTTTCGAATTCTCATCGCCCTATGGGGACCGTTCTATCAATATAGCTTTCACAACCAACTTCGTTGATATGCATGAGGGTAAAGTCTCCTGCTACAATTCCTCTACCTTTGCTAACAACGAAAAAACGACAGCTTGCGGTGCCTTCTCGACCAAGGAGCTTACTAGCTCGGGCAAGAGGGATAAGAATGGAGTGGGGGTACGGTCAACGCTAAACAGGGGAAGAAGGTTAACAAGTGCACGAGGTTGCGGTAGTCCGCAATCTAGGGCGAGATGTTTGACAGCAAGGAGACATCTGCAATAATTACGAGATTATATCCGTCACACAAGAAACTCATGATATCCATATATAATACCCCAATATCCTGGCGAGATTATGGTAAGAGATCTAGGTAAAATTCGTCGTTCTCAATGTCTTTATCGTGTACTAACGATGGAAAAGATGGCGTTAGATTAAAAAGCAATCGACTGGAAAATATCTATGGAACTATCGAGGAAAGTTTCTGGGCTTTCAAAGATACGTTGAATGGAGAAAGGCTTGCAGATGTTGCCGGAGGCAGACTATACTTCGTTGTAGAATCCAGTGCTCGCAGGTGGTAGGATTTCTCAATAAGCATTTGTTTCTAAGAATGGGATATAAATATTTTAGAAGTTGAAACTATCTATTTTTCCTTGAGTCGTGTCTGTGATCACAACGCAAAGCCTTTCAATCAACGCTACTGCTGCTACTACTACTACAACTAGCACGACGTTGAGAGATTCAATTTCTAAAGTAATCTGCCTTGACGAATTTTTCATTTAATCAAACTTCTCCTAATTCGCAAGGTTAAGCTTGCGAAAACAGAAAATGAATGTTGAAATGTACTTATTGCTAGAAGCTTATATTCTCAAGTACAGGTACATTCATGAACTTATATACGCGGTATTCGGAGTATGTCTTGTATGTCTTGTACGCATGCATGTGCACTCAGCTGGCATCTCCAGCTGAGTCTGGCATCTCCAGCTGAGTATGGAATGACCATCATCTTAGAGAGATTATGCATCAGCCCAACTGAAGCCATACGCCAGGGAGATAAACCATAGATGCAACACTCCCCCCTCTTGCTACGCTCCGTGGTCCGTGGAGCAAGAAAACAAACAAACAAACAAAGAAGCAAACAAACTGTAATTCCCATAGTAGCCTCCTTAAAACCCTGCGTGGCAAGTGAGCAGGGAAAGAGTGCTACTGTAGCCTGAGGATGGCCATCCATATAAACAGAGAAAATCTGTATTTCCAAAAGAAAAGTAAGACAACCTTAAAGCCAACCTTAAATCGACCTCCTTGTTACCATAAACCTATTGCTTTCGTGAACTTCGTATGCTTATCTTTTGGAAGTGCTTTTGTGAGTGTATCTGCCACATTTTTGTCTGTGTGTACGTAGGAGTAGTTGACTATTTGTCGTCTATCCAAATCTCGACTGTTGTGATAGCAAACGTCGATGTGTTTAGTTCGAGCTTTGATGATTCCCGTGGTGATAAGGGTGAGAGCACCCTGATTGTCGCAGTTGATTGGCAGCGGTGGTAATTCTGTGCCGTGAATGTCTTTCTGGAGTTGAAGTAACCATTTCGCTTCTCTAGAGGCCTCCGAGCAGGCGATGAACTCAGCCTCCAGAGTTGACATGGCGATGAGACTTTGCTTTCGAGACTGCCATGAGATAGCTCCATTGCTGGCGAGAAACGCATGGCCTCCCTGGGATTTGCTGTCCGTGCTGTCATTGGCTCAATCGGAATCCGAGTACCCTACGAGACTATTGCCAATGTCAATGCTGATGCCGATGCTGATGCCATTGCCGGTGAAGTGTAGTCGAAAATTGGCTGTAGATTTGAGGTACTGAAGAACTCTCTTAGCAGTGGTGATAGGGTGGGTGAATGACCGCAAATTGTAACGAGAAAGAGCAGTGACCGCATATGAGATATCCAGGCGAGTTGCAAGTGCTGCGTACATTATTGATCCCACAATGGCTTGATGGTCTGTGATATCTTCCAATTCCTTCTCCCCCCGATCCTCGGCCAAGTCCAATTTTATATTGGGAGCCATGGGCGTCGAGACGCCATGACTATGCTCCATGCCGAATTGTTTGAGGATTGTGGTGATATACGCTTTCTGACTGAGACTGATTTTGGTACCATTTTCATTGTGGTAGCTCTCAATGCCAAGCAATTGGCATGCTGGGCTGAGGTTCGTGATCTTGTACGTTTCTGAGAGTTTCGCTTTGACTTTGATCGCCGCATTGGTAGCAGCCTCCGGATCTGACATGGAGATATCGTTGACATACAGAAGTACTATCAGAATACTGTCACTGCAGAGATAGAGGTTGGGATTGGCTGAGGACTGTGTAAACCCAAGAGAGAGTAGAAAGGTGTTAATGTCGTCGTGCCATAGCCGTGGAGCTTGATTAAGACCATAGAGAGCTTTCCTGAGTCTGACGACAATCTTTGGGGCATTGCAGCCTTCTGGCAATCCTTCTGGTAGAGTCATGTAGATATCGTCATCGTCGATTTCGGGGTTTAGGAAGGCGGTAAGTACACCTAAATGGTCCATATTCCACCTGGTTCTGTATTTCCCGATGAGAGATGAGATACAAGAATGTAGTTAGCTTCCCAACAGGGGCATGAGTCTCACCAAAGTCCGTCTGCTAGTATCCCTTTATGACTAGCCGTGCTTCGTACCGTGTGGACCTGTCAGGATTGTGTTTAGTCTTATAAACCCACTTAGAGCTAATCAGCTTAACTTGCAGTTGCCGTGCTTCCTGGGAGTTGAGAGTGGAGAAGGTATTATTGAGCAGGATCGATGTGATTTCTTCCTCCATGGCTCTTTTCCAGTGATTATGTTGAGGGCTTTCCATAGCTTTCGCATAGGTGTATGGATCTTCTGTGCATGCCATCAATGCTTCCGCGGAGGCTGTACTTTGACTTCTTGTGACACGACTCCCTATCGTCGGAGCAGGAGCTGCTTGCGGTACTTGGCTTGATTTCTTGATTGCTGCTGCCAAGCGCTGGGCAGTCTGATCCTCTCTGCGGAGGCGCCGGCAGTGGGCGTTTTCTGCTTCCTTGTCAGGAGCTTCATGCATGTGAGATTTGGATCTCTTACCTCTCTGCATAGGTTGACCTATCTGCGTAGGTTGACTATCTCGGAGAGACTCATCCGTGGTATCTGTTTCTTCATCATAATCCTCATCTTCTGGAAATCCAAACTTGTTGATCACATTGCTTCCATGCTGACACGATGTGTGTGCATTCCACTCTTTGTCGAAGACGACTTCTAATTGGGTTTTCACCCTCTGAAATTTGGGATCCCATAGTCTCCACAATGTCTTTGAGTCGTGTGTATAGCCTACCACCATGCAGGGCTTTGATCTCTGGTCGAACTAGCCTCGGCGTTGTACTTCGGGAATGAGTCTGCTGGCATATCGTCCGAATCGGTGCAGGTTGTGGAGAGTGGCTGGTTACAATATTTTGTTGCCGTTGGCATTGTGCATAGGTTTTCCAGATCCAGGCAGAATTTAGTATGGCGTTTTGTACGGCACTTGATAGCCATCGTGGTCATTTTTTACTTTCAGGCCTTCATGTGGTGATTTCTGATGGAGATAGACTGCGGTATTAACTGCTTCTCCCCAGAACTGGACTGGAGCCTGGGAGTCAATCATCATCGCCTGCGCCTTTTCAGTGACTGTACGGATCATGCATTCGACAACTCCATTCTTATGGTGAGTGTATGGAGAACATGCATCAGCAAAAAACATTTCCGTCCGGGCGGAATGGCTGTGTCAGAGTGGACGTGCTCCGTCAGAGCCGTCAGAGACACCCTGGTGGCAGCTTACTCCACGCCCGGCGTCAATACCACGCGTCGCGTAGCATATCACCCTCCGATTGCCGTTTCGCCGTTTCTTCTCACACTGTCCATCTGTTATTTCAAACAAACACTGTGGCGTTTTGGCCAACCGTGACCATACGTCGGAATGGGTTCATTGGGTTCACGCTTGCATCGGGATTTCAATGCAATGGGTGACGCTGCGAAAATCTCTCCTCGCGTTCCTTCTACATTAAGCTCGAGGAGCGTAGGAAGAAGGTGAGAAGATATGATACTACCCGGCCGTGAGGATCCACGAAATCTCGGAAAGAGCGAGTGTGTAAGGATGCATACACCAGAGTCCGGCTGCATAGGGATATGGTTCCAAATGTGGACTTGAGTGACTATATATGTAGACGTGTTGATGTCAAGGTAAGATTATCGCTAGAGATCTAAGGCTCGTAGCGAGCTGACTATATAGAATGGCCGTTACCCGGCCCTTGACACGTCACGTGCAGCCGTGCCATTACATTATCCCTCTCTTTAGGCGCAGACCTCCTGGGCTGCCCAAGCCAGTATAAGAGGAAAGAAGGAAAGGGAAACAAAGAATGAAACAATCATCCTACGTATGCAATCGTACAAACCCATAAGTCCCACAACCGATCAGTACTGCTCAATGGTGACTGTTCAGCGGATCCTGCGCACGGGGAAAATCCACCTCCACTTGACTGACTCTGAAGGTGGTAAAAACCCGTGCCGACGCCATTTGTACCGGGCAGAGATCCAAAGAAGAGAAGAAGAGAAGAGAGAAACAAGAAAACATCCAAAAGTGATCCGTCCTCCATATCTCCACTTCTGAACTGAACCAATACTTCTCCGACCATCCATTCCTATAGCCAGTATATCTCGGCGTGGGTCATTGTCGGAATTCGTCAGGGTGGTGGAGCTTCCTCTCATGACTTGGCATCGATGGGAGCTTCCGCTGCGACATCAGCAAAATGTATTTTAGTCACTGGAAGACTCCAGGAGTGTCTGAGAGGATGTGGAGTGTAATCTTAGATGCGTCAATTTCAGGAGAGTATCAGACCCTAGGAGGGCATTCCTGCCGGCCTTCAGAGTAACTGGGATCACAGATGACTGCTACAGGAGTACCATGGGAGTGATTGTGATAGGTTTGGGAACATCTCGGAGCACCGGAGAGAACTTTGGGTGCACCTCGGAGCACCGGCGACAAGTCTGGGAGTGCCGGTGACAAGTCTTGGTGCGCCGACGACAAGCCTCGGAGCCCCGGCAACAACTCTGGGAGCACCTCGAATCACAGTAGAGCAGTCTGGGAAAAACATCTTCTTTGGGAACACTGCAGGTGCGCCTGGAAATCATAGCTACTACTCATCGTTCAACGATTTTTAAAACTCATGTATTCAGTTTGTATTCTCATCTATGTATCTATATAGCTACCCATCTACACACGGTATATCTGGACTGGCTGCAGGCGGTGCTTGAGAGCATTCAAGGAGCGCCTGAAAATGATGATCGAGTGAACTCAGAGATACACTCCGAGGCCGTCATCGAGCGACTTTGGAGATGGACTTGGAAGCGGTAACTGAGCGTATTTGGAGATACACTTGGAGGCCCTGATCGAGTGAACTTAGAGATGCACTCCGAGATCGTAAGCGAGCGAGTTTGGAGATGCACTTAGAGGCCATAATCGAGCGAGTTAGGACATGCACTTGGAGGTCATGATCGTGCGAACTTGGAGGCCGTAATGGAGCAAGTTTGGACATGCACTTGGAGGCCGAGATCGAGTGTACTTGAGAGATGCACTTGGAGCCCGTAATGGAGCGAGTTTGAAGATACACTTGGAGGCCGTGATCGAGCGAGTTTGGAGATGCACTTGGAGGCCGTTATCGAGCGAGATTGGACGAGTACTTGGAGGCGGTCGATGGACGGTGCGCCGAGTGATGAGACTCTATTCATCAGTTAGTTAACTGGCAACCGTGGGAATGTGACAATGTGACTTTACCTTTGAGCTCTCAAGGAGAGCTGGCTAATGGCGGTCGATCGTGTAGGGAGGTATGCCGGAAGCTGAAGCTACATTCAGGGGTCAACTCCTAATCATGAGAATGAAGGGAAGACAAACAATCTTGGGTGGATGCTGAACTCGGTGTATGCGGGTACTTGGTGTATGCTCTACTCGGTGTATGCTGTACTCGTTGTCAACTCATGATCATGGCATGGAGAGATAGAGAGGGATGACTTAACTTTGTGTTCTGCGATGATGGTTGAGTTGTGGACAAGAAAGAGAGAGATGGGGGATGAAGATGAGAATGTTGTGGAGGAAACGAGCGGATATGAGAAATCAGGGGTACGACTTGCCTGATTGGGTTGGGAAGACCTCGTATTGGTGTAATTACATGCCGGATCGGGACTCGTACCAACCGTATCGGGGATGGTAAATTGACTCGCACACGAAATTCTCTAAGTCCCAGTTTCTCATGATGATTTCTCCCATCTCCTCTCATCTCTCTCTTTCTCGTCCTCAAGTCTACCATCACCTAAGAACACAAAGTTAAGTCATCGCTCTCCATCTCTCCATGCCATGATCAAGAGTTAACACCAAGTACAGCATACACTGAGTACAGCATACACCGAGTACAGCATACACTGCGTACTGCATACACCGCGTACTGCATACACCGCGTACTGCATCATCCCAAGATCGACTGTCTCCCGCTCCCAGCCAGTCTCTCATCTCTCAGCAGACCATGTTGTACTCAATTCTCTACATTCCCACAATCACGAGTTAACCAATGAATAGAGTCTCAGCTCCTGTCGCGCCTCCCTCCCGAACTACCGCCGTCAAATTGATCGCCTCCAAGTACTCCTCCAATCTCGCTCGATCACGGCATCCGAGTGTTCCTCCAAGCTCGCTCGATTGCGGCCTGGAAGTTCGCACGATCACAGCCTCCATGTGCATCTCCAAACTCGCTCGATCACAGTCTCCAAGTGTATCTTTAAACTCGCACAATTGCGGCCTCCAAGTGCATCTCCAAACTCGCTCGATCACAGCCTCCAAGTACATCTTTATGGAGCGACAGTGGGTCTACGGAGATACAGGGGTAACGGAGGTGGAAAGAGTGATGGGGAGTATATATTCGGCAGACCCCGGAGTAGATAGACATCATCCCATTTCCATCTCATCTAATCATACAAAGAAAATGCACACTCTATCTTTCCCAACTTTTGGTCTCACTCGCTCTGTCCGCGATATCATGGATCCACACAATTGCGTGGGATCCTCAACACCGGGTAGTATCATATGTTCTCACCGGATTCCTACGCTCCTTGAACCAGAACCGCTCGTTGAACCAGAACAGATCTTTGTCATGAATTCCGTTTGGAGGTCCCGAGAGGTGCGGCGGAGTGTTGATGGTGGGCGCCCTGGCTTCATGCTCCATCGTTTCACCAGAACGGCCTCCAAATGTTGCATCTCTAAATGTTCTCTCCATGGATGTGGCCTGGTGCTCCTCCGATTATGCTCGAGTACCATCTGTGGCCAGATTGACCGTATGTATATATACAGAGAGACTTAAATAGTGCATGCCATATTATGATGTAGGGAATCTTGTGACTGTAACAAAGATGAATATGATAAGACGAAATGCCTTGTGGTTATGTAAGAACCACTACTGTGAGAATATGGCATCAAGTCACCCGCGGAGCTGCGCAGCGATCTCGGCCGCTCTCGAAGTGTCCCACAGAGCTGCGCAGCAGTCTCAGCTTCTCTCGAAGTTTCCCGCAGATTTGCAAAGTGGTCTCAGGAGCTCCAACATTTGACTATCCCAGATGGAGCATCCTGAATGCACATCCATAACTACAGGTGCTTTCAGGAGCACCCGAGAATGCTCTTGCAGAGTCTGAGAGCACATTGCTCAGCTCCAGTGGGGTCTAGAAGCGTCTAGAAGTACTTAGAAGCACTGCTGAGGTCGCCCGGAGTGTCTGGGAGGATTGCATGAGGCTTCCAGACCGAATTACATTTCGCTGATGAATAAGGACGAATCATTACGAATCGAATTATCAATGGCCACAGATTGTGAATGGACAGTACAATGAAACGAGCGTCAATGGAGCGTCAATAATTCCTGGTTTCGTAAGTATGGTAATTGAAAAGTGAATAGATCGCTGTTATGTATAACCGAGGGATTGGCAGGCGTAATGGCCAAATGAGATAGCCACACGGTCTCTGCCCCATTCTGAAAATTAGCGTCAATGGAGCGTCAACGATTTGTGGCTTTGCACCTTGGGTACCCTAAGTGGCGAATAGTTCCAATCATCCATAAATGAGGTACTGGCTGCCTTCAGATACAAAATCAATAGCGACATGCTCTCTGTGCTATCTTGAAAATGAGCATCAACGCAGCATCCATGATTTTTGTCTTGCATCCTGGGTAATCTAACTGGCGATTGGTTGCAAACATCCATAAGTCAGGTATTGAACACTTTTGGAGGGAAAAACAGTAGCAACACGTTCCCTGCCCCATCCTGGAACTCAGTTTCAACGGATCATCAACGATTTTTGGTCTTACATCTTGGGTAATCTAACCCGCGATTGGTTGTAAACATCCATAAATGAAGTAATGTCTGCCTTCAGGGGCAACAACACTAGCGACAAGCTCCCTGCCCTATCCTGACATTGCGCGTCAATGGAGCGTCATCTATTGTTGGTCTTGCATCTTGGCCAATCCAAGTGTTGCTTTGTGGTAATAATGTATATACAAAGTAATGGTGGCCTTTTCAACTGAAACAGCGCGAGAGATATACATTACCATATCATGAAAATGAGCGTCAATGGAGTGTCACCAATGTTTGGTTTGGAATATTGAGTACTCATGGCATCGTGTAGATATACGAGTTCAGAGCAGAACTATTGACTGCCTTGATAGGCCAAAATTCAACATATTACAGGCAACACACAGATTCAAAAATAATTGATTTCGCGCACTGCAAAACGTGCAAAAAGAGAATATTGGCTGTGGAATACATGATTTCGATAAGATACTATTATCAAAAAGCAAAAACATGCCCTGTATAGAAATCCACAGATGGACCCACCGCGCGACCTGCTGGCAACCCACCCAATTCGGACAGGTTGCGACATTTCCATAGAATTATACCCGAGTTGACTGTCTGGGCATATTGACAACCTATACCACCATTTTGGCAATGGTTGGATTTTGACCTGGACCCAGGCCTGGAACTATGGTCCACAACCTTTGCTAACACTAGACATTACGGATGCAGTTCAAAGAGATATGGAGTATCTGAGAGGATGGGGGAAATCAGTGGTATGACTTGCCTGATTGTATATAAAATACATTGTATTGGTGTTGATACTGACCAGATTGGGTGCCACAGGTGCCATATCGGGTAACCTAACTTGAATAGCAGAAGACATTTTCTACAGTCCCGGTTGGTCATGATGATTTCCCCCGTCTTCTCTCATCTCTCCCTTTCTTGTCCTCAACTCTAGATTCACCTGCTAACACAAAGTTATATCATCCTTCGCTCTCAATATGCGATAGTCATGAGATGACATCAAGGATACTGTCCACCCAAGATTGACTGTCTCCTGCTCCCACCAAGTCTCATATCTCTCATCTTTCATCTCTCACCTCTCATCATTTATCTTACAGCTCTCATCTTTTATCTCTCAACACATATAATTCATTCTTCAGTCCACGTTGTTTCGAATGACTCTGCACATCCCGACAATCATGAGTAATCCAATGATCACAGTCTCAACTCCAATTGTACCTTCCCTCTGATCAACTGCCTGCAGATTAAGCATCACTGGATCACCAACCCTCAAGTAGACATCCACATTTTGCAAGGTCGCTACCACCTAGTGCATCTCAGTATTTACTCAATCTTCGCTTCCAAATGTTTGTCCAAACTTGCTCAATCACAGCTTCCATGATTAAGTAACCATCTCGTCCAAGTACATCTCCCACGACACAGAATCAGGGCCGTCAAGTGCATGTCTCAGTTCACTCGATATCGGGTGCTATGTTGATCTACATACTCAAGCCATCAGAGCCTTTGTGCATCTCTGGGTCACTTGATCTTAGCTTCCAAATTCAGCTCCACAAGTGCTCAATCATAACCTCCAAGTTCACAAATTCATGGTCTCCCTGTGCATCTCCAATCTGGTCCAATAATGGCATCCAGGTTCGCTCGATCTGGGCCTCCAGGTGTATCTTCAAACATGCATCGTGGCAGCATTCATGTGCATCTCTGAGCTTACCCAATTTCAGTCGCCAGGTGCATCCCTGAGAATACTTGATCATAGCCTCTATTACAGTGCTCGTACATTTTCACTCAAGTACTCTCTGCGGCCATGCTGACTGCAGTACTATCTACAGATAGACTTTGACAGATAATTCATACCATATTTCACTATAGCAAATCTGCCTGTGTTGGAAACAAAGACAAATATAATAGATACATTTGCTTGTGGTTATGGGAGCCAAAGAACCACTGCTGTGAGAATGGTATACCAAGGATAAAGTCTTCCACAGAGCAGCACAGAGGTCACATCGGCAGAGTCTGAAGTCTCCCACGTACCTCCACAGTGGTCTCCGCTGCTCAAGTATATCACTATTCTATATGTCAATTATAGTATCGTCATGAATGCACCTCTCTAACTGCAGGTCCCATCAGGCGCCCCTGATGATATTATTGTAGCATCGGGAAGCACTTTGCTAAGGTCATGGGGGGTCAGGGAACGTTTGGAATTGCTTTGGTGTATCTGTATAGTCCATAGATGTGTCTGGGAGGTTTGGATGTTGCTTCTAGAGTGTTGTATATTGTGCTGATTGTTTGTACCTTTGATCCTAAACTGTCAATGATGACAACACCAATCCATCACCTAGGAGGCCACATATGGTGATCTATGATCTGCTGCAATTACTTTCCCTGTCAAGCTGAGATGGACATAGGACCTGCAGAGATGAGTGTCTGATATGAGTTGCTACCGTATAGAAGCATCTCCAATTTCAGCACCGACACTGACACACATTGGACTATATGAGCATCATCAATAATACCACAGGTTATGAGCATAGGTGTTTCACTGGGACCGGACAATCTTCTACTTCATTCATTCAGCAGATGTCAATATCACCACTCAACAGTATCGACAATTTCGACACTAACAGCAAGGTTAGGAACCATGATCGCAATCTATATGAGTACAACTGAGTGGTTGAGCGCCAGAATCAAGGATGTATTAACTGGATGGAGCAATACCTTCAGAAGAGTTTACTTATATTCCACAATGTGATACTGGCAGTGGCCACAAGATGCAGTGGTATTGTGTATTTCCTTCATAAAAGTGGTTGATTAGAATTGAAGGTAGTCGAAGCCGACTGCACAATGAACAACTGAGTTCAGACATGGGTCAATGATTGATGCCTCCAACGGCATAAACAGGAGAGTTGTAATTTGTGAGGAGCTCAGGTTATGATGCAGATTGCCATCTGGTTTCCATCTGTTTTTGGTCCGTTTTGACCATGGCTTAGTGTTTGATGAACGTGACAACACCCTCGAACAGTGTGAGACTGTGTCTTGGTAGAGTACAATGCCACTTGAGTATGGGTCAAGAATGGTAGCTACAATGTAGGCTATATATCATCTTATACTTAGACTCAATCGATCAATCATCTCGACAGGTTCATCGACACTCCCACCATGGCAATTGTGGTTACAAATCCATAAAGTCTGTGGACTCCTATACATGGAGGACACTGAAACAATATTTGGAGCAGTATAATGTATACCTTTGACCGTAAACCTGCAATGATTACAACCTCATTCCTCAAGCCATGAGTGGTGTACAAGGATATTCATTTCATGTGCATGAGTTACCTTCGACCAGCCAAGACAGAACAGAGACAAATGATGAAAAGTCCTATCTCGATACAAACCCTGCGACATGTTTGAATCTGCATGCAGACATGCACCAATGTATATCAGTTTACAAGGACTTGCATTTACGACTGAATGTACGATCTGTACTTCAGCTTTGTGTTGTCAGCCGAAGTTAACATCATAATCGAAAAGTGTAACCAATTTAAACACCGAGACTGACACAGCCTTCTCAATCTGACATCAAGACTGAGAGGCTGCATATGCGACTTATCCATATGCCAGATGGTAAGAGCAGTACCTTTATTGTAGTTCAATACAGTATCTATCATAGTACAACAGGACCCTGTGTCAACTTCGGAGGAGTAGTTGACTGGAAGTCAACACAGTTGAAGGCGAAAGCACAAGTGACCACTGAGCTGTGGCATGGGCAAATAGTTTACACGTCCAATTCCATGAGTGGAAAAATGGTGATTTGGGGCAAGTCTGCAGCATGGTATGGTACAGCCTCTATTGTCTATCTATTGTGGTCTATTCTCCTCTGACATAGTGTTTTAAGGATGTGATAATGCCCTGGAGGAGCATTAGACTAAGAATTTGTAATGTAAATCATTATGTCTCTGTTGGTTAGGATTGGCAACTACTCTATATGTGATGTGTCATCTTAGACTTTGACTTAATCAATCTAGGAACAGAACTGGTACCTCATAAAAGAACATAATGATGTTCATAGAGGCAGTACTAACAAACATGGATTGGAATGCCAGATTCAATAAAGCCAAGAGCATCAACATTACTAATAAAAGGGGAAATAACTGTATACCCGACAAATTCAATGACAAGGCACTGATCTTGCAAATGGAAACATGACAGCAAAATGGACTGATTGGGCAAACTGGATGGATACTGAGAACAAGGCATGGACGAAGATGTGGGATTCTGTATTGTGATGATCAACTGGTTTGATTACAGATGAATTGGAACAGACCTTCCAAACAGGATGTAACTTCACACTCAGGGCAACAACCATGCAAATCACATGAACTGTATGCAATAGACACTGACCATGTAGGTGGGACCAACTCCTGGAACTGGCACCACACTTATACTGCAACAAAATCAAATAGGGAAGATGGATATTATTCCCAGACATAAGAAAAAGCTGATCTAAACGAATCCCCAGACAGGGAACCAATAATTCTTGTCAGCAGATAAGAAACACAAAAGAGGGTACCAGTAGCCCCAAGGGAATCACATGGAATGGGATATGAAAGTTAGACCCCATGGTAGAATATACAGAGACAGGATGTAATTGCTCATTTATCAGCTATGTCACAATTCAATCCTGAAACAACTACATCATTGCTGATTAGAATGTAAACTGACTTTACATAATGTCCTTCCGCTGTGGCTGATTCAATTATCCAAGCAGGTTCCTCCAGAAATGTCAATGGCAGAGGTTTAGGGGTTTCTAGTTATGGTAGATCTTCCGCCAATGTCTAGTCTAATTATGTACTTGGTTACACAAATTGATCAAGTCCTTGGCACTCAGCATTGTACAGAACAAAATGCCAAACAATCTCTAGGAGAATAATAAGTGTCCCAGTTTTCTGCGAAGTGGATATTAACAAGTGGATTGACATATTCAACCGATGTTATCTCAGACCGGGAACTGACCTGGTGGCTGAAAATGTTACCGCAACCTTTCCATACTGCAGCACCAAAGTGATCCAAGATAGAACCAACATGATGAACAGATATGGTGACAAGGTAATGGGAACAAGTACAATTATATGGAGGAGAATGGTATGTATAGACTATTGAGCGATATCTGTCTTGGTACAGGTTGGATGATCAACGATATCTGGGAAACTTGATGAGTGAAATGCTCAGTCTGACCAAGCAATAAGTAGCATAATCTATCATCAGAAACAGTCTCAAGGGATTGAGTAATGCGGAGGAGGGGCAAGGAGAGGAACAAGTCAAGCGCAGTATGGAAGAAGTGGATAAAAGCAAAATAGGAGAGAGATATACATATACACATATCAATGATGAACAGAGAGCAACAAATGCTGGCAGTTGGCCATATGTAGATGGGATATGATTTCTTTAATGGGAAAAGAAAGGTGGCACCCAAGGTAACCCGGGATTGCCATATGTGGGTACATATTGAAGAGAAAGTTATAGAGTACTTGCAACCAGAAAAGGTGAACTATTGTATAAAGGTGGTATTGACCAAGCAGCCCAACAAGGCAGACCAGGTCGAAGATTCATCTCTGAATGCTTTATGTACTCTGACACCATCAGGATAGAATATTCTCCCTCTGTGTAATGGACACTATGAATCCCTTGAAAGTAGCCATCTCAATTACCCAGTTCTGAACTGTCAATACAGAGAAACAGTACATTTCCCTTTTATCTACTACCAAAGAGGGTAAGACAGTGTCAGTCCCCGAAGTGATGCATGTCGATTTCAGGACCCCGGCTGCACCACAGGAATTCAGAATTGCCCACATTGCTATTTTCGTCAACCATAAAGATATGATTGCATATACCAGATTCGAAATATGTCCATGCCAACAACCATGCAATTGTTATTGCTTTTGGTATAATAGCAGGAAAAAGCCAATCCAGGCAGAATATGATGAACTGCTACTAGAAAACAAAGGCACAAAAGTGTAGCATAAGGCCAGACACTCCGCAGCAATGAGATTGAGGATCTCAGAGAGTATAGAGTGGAACGAGAAGGATTTGAATGTCAACAAAGAAGAAAGGGTAAGTTGATTGGAATGGGTAATTTGCTGGGAAAGTAAAGGGTTCATACCAAGGGAAGGAGCAGAGTTAGAATAACGGTGTGTGAAAATAGTTGATTACAATGGGGGGCTATTAGCGGTTGTAAGGAACCTGTTTGCAAGAACTTATGACTTTGAAGCTGTGAGTGAAGGAAGGAGGCTGTGGAGTGAGTGCTTACTGGAGTTTCAGGAAGGAATTGGGGAGATGGGATAATAAAGATGTTGATGGATAAGGACAGAGCATGGGAATGTAGTGTAATGGTGGTGAGATTATTTAGAATGATCAGGAAGTGGTCTGGAGTGTTGCAACATTGGATGATGTGGTATGGTTGGATTGATAAGGAGTTGTTGTAGTGGTGTGCAGGATCATGAGGCAGCATTCTGATGATACATCAGAGAATGGAGTATGATTCATAAGTGGTCAATGAATTGTATGTAACAAGAGGTTGTTGGCATTGGAGAAAATACAAGCCAAAAGAAGGATGCCAATCCCCTACTAAGGAAGACACTGATCCAAGGGAATACTCAGAAAAGGAATTAACAATGCTAGAAAGATTAGGAAGGATGCTAATGAGAATACTACTAGTTGTGGGGGGAGAAGTTGCAGGGAACAGATCCCACAAGATAGATGACATGGCAGGAAGCTAGAAGAGAAGACTATGAGAGGTGGTAACGCAGGGCTAGGGAAAGAACGAAAGAAAGAGCGCACCTCAAAAAGAGCATCAATCAACCCAACTCCCACTCCAGGAACTCAGAAACTAGCAATTGACCTTAGATCACTGATTACTGCCAATTCACCACCCAACCCACCATCCCATCTCCAAACCACTACAGACAGAACCAATCAGAATGTCAACTGATGACACTGGTTCTACTTCCGCTGCCGGGTCCAGTGGCCGTACTGGTTCCAACAGCACTGGACCTTGCACCAGGGCCTTACCTCAAGACAATGCCGTGTGGAACAATGTGTATGATCAAAGGCAAATCAACTAGTCCTTGGCCCATGCAATCGCTCAGGAACAGAAGCACATGGCAGTCCCGGGAAGCATGGGTACTCCAGTCTTCAGATGAGCTGATGTTATCTAGTTTATCAAAGCATATCAAAGCCTCTCATCTAACAGTTGCAACTGACTGGGAGGCCGGAAACATCATCACCACCTTCGCGTACCACCACTTGGAAATGATCCAGGAGACGATCAACATGATCCATGGACATTTGCAGAGGGACTAGGAGCTGCTGAAACAGGAACTGAAAGACGCATTCTGCCCCACCGATAGCCAAGTCTATATGTACATATTATCCCACTGGGAGCAACTATGCAATGTCCAGCAGGAACTTGGAAATGTCGGCCTGAAAGCCTGTATATTCGCCTACGACAACATCAGCCGCATTATGATCAAGAAGGGAGCCTTGGGTGAGTACTCACAGGTGGAAATGGTGCTCAGGTCTGTCCGAAAAGAGATTGAGAGAGAAAGGGGTGATGATACTCAAACGACCCCATTGAGACCCCTCCACATTCAAATACGACAAACTCTGAACTCATGTCCTTAACAAATACGTGACTGCTGATGCCATTACCCACCTGGATTTGGACGGAGCACGTATGGTGCCAGGAGTCTCCCCTTACTCAATCCCAGCTGGAGTTCCACTATCCCAGATGCCAGTAGTGGTTAACCTTCTGGCAATCCCCAGCGAAGAGACCCTGCCACCAGTGCAAGCCGTGGAGGCAATACCTATCTCTAAAGCTGAAAACACAATGGACACAAAAATGGAAAACATGATGAAAGCTTTCGAGGCCTGGACCTTCCGGATGAGCAAGGCGAATGAGCCCAGATATGGAGGTTACCAATCTGCCAGAGGGTGTGCCATCCAAGCTGTCCATCCACCTCCGCACATGCCAATGAACGTCCGACCTTCGAGCGCACCATCAGCACCTGCTTCCTCCTGAGCAGAACCCAATTACCAACAGCATCCACAGCAAGGATTAGGACATTGTATCTAATGTGATGAGGTGTGACAGTTAGGCACATTCTGTCCCAATGTGCGCATCGAGCAGGAACTAGGCATCGTCCATCTCAATGAACTTGGAAGACTAACCTTAGGACTGAGAGGGGAAATGGAGGAGAGATATCGGGATTTCAACCGGAGAGAAGGTGTTTGTCAATGTGGCAGTACGCCTGGGAAGTCGCTCAACACAGGCAGTAGGGAGAGTGAGTGGCCACTTCGACTGCACCACAGCAGCTTCAGCCTCAGGATGTTGCAAGGTCTCAGCGGTTTCAGGGGGCCAGTGCTCAGGTGACTGCGTTTCGCTCATGGATTGCATAACAGCTGTCGGAAATTGATGAGCACTACTGTGGTCAGTCTAAAGGTAATGAAGAATGTAACAGAGACTGTATCAAGGAATTGAGCGATGACGATGAAGAGCATGAAGATGCGAAAGGTGAAAGCAGTGCAGAGGAAGGGAAAGCAAGTGAAATGGAGGAGGAGAGAGAGGTGCGTTTAGATGAGGAAGAGAGAAGAAAAGGGTCCGCAGTGATATGTACACAGACAGGATATGCCTTCATGGACGAGAGAAGGAAGAGGTCCGACAAGTTGACCAGGGGTGACGATAAATGGGCATGTCTGGGGGAAGTGGTTCTGGAGGTTTCAATGACTGCTAGTAACAAGGACAAGTGAACTATCAGGAAAGTGGGGGAACTCAGCAAGCAACGAGCCAACAAGGACCCAATCGAAAACTTGTCTCCCAAGTCACCAATGGCTCCGAAAGTTACACGAAAGAAAGCGCTGCCCCTGGAAACTGGAAACTACGAAGTCCTCAGACACAGCCAACATGATCACACTATTCCAGCCCATCAGGAAAAGGAATCCAGCGAATTGACTTTTTGACTGCTACCACAGGCTATAACAGTCTCCATTCCCAATTACAAAAGAGTTACTTCCATGAACCCAGCTGCACCAAACAAAATTGGAATGGCACACATTTCTGCCTTCTCTGGCCTGAATGACCATGTTGGATGTACTGAATTCCGGTATGCCAGGGCCTTTCAACTGTTCTGGGAATGATACCTGGGCAAGAAGTTCCCACCCTCGTCAATGGTGGATCAGAGATCACTGTGCCGAGTGAAGAGGTCACTAGAGAGTTCAGCATCAGGTGGAAACATGCCAACCGGAAGATGATTGCTGCCGATGGTAATTGGTCTAATTCGACAAAGGTTGCAGAGTCACTGTCCATCAACATCCATGGTATCACCATTTCCTTCCATATCTATTCAGCAAAATCCACATCCGAACAGGTTATTATACGCCACCGCTGGGAACAATATGCTGGAAAATGTGAAAGAAAAGTGGATAATGGCAGGTGCAAGATCACCATCTCCGCCATCAATGGTTCAGAGCAGGTGAACATTGTTGCCACCTGTCCAGCACACAAGAGGGATGGATTTGCTAGCTGCTCAGGAAACTTTTACCCCTATTTACAATAAGGGTAACTAGGATGGATACTGCCCAGTACAACAAAGGAAAGGGGTTCGAGAGTTCAGTGAGGAAAGAAGTGAACAAGATGGGCTTGAATAGCAAAAAAGGAAACCAGAAAGAGTTGGTTGATAGGAAGAGGGTGCTTGCAGGGAAAGTGGAAGGATTATACATTGGGAAAGTGCAGGAAACATTCAAGAAAGAAGGGAAACAGTCAGTCAAAAAAGGGGGATTATCAAAGGCGGTGTGGAAACTAATGAAAAGAGGTGTAAATTGGGAGGATGAGTGCGAACAGGGGGAAGGACTGCTAGTCGGAGAGTTGGGTAGGAGTATGGTAGCAGATGAGTGGGCGATGGGAGAGGAGGCTCTGTTGAAGGAAAGGAGGGTCACTGGGGGAGAATCCATGATGTTTGAATGGGTTTCTAAAAATAGCTATGCTCTGGAACTTAGTCCAATACAACTCTGTTGCTCTTACCTTGACTCGGCAAAGTGCTACTAAGACAAAAACAACGAAGCAAACTGGGTGCCTGACCGCAGCAAATGCATTGACCAGATACTTAAGCCTGGTCGATTGTTGGATGGATGTATACCAGCTGCCAGACTCGACCGCAGAGGAAGAGATATCGCCCAGGCCTTTCCAATACCAGACCCTTGGGACAAGTGGTTCATACCGAAGTTCTCCTGCAGAGAACAATGTGGGCGGTTGACCCCGGAGAGAGTTCAAGAATTGCATATAGGCAGCATATTGTGGCAGAAAGATAGGGAAGCCCTCCTGGGTATGCTATCGAATAGAGAGTATGCTCTCTCATGGACCTGGGAGGAGCTGGCAATCATCAGCGATGAGGTCGAGCCACCACAAGGTCTGCAATGATTGTGTATTCCACACACTGAAGAAAGTTATTCCTATGGAAATTGAGACGATTTAAGAGATGGTTTGGCAGGGCCTATTTGAGCCTGCTTGGGGCCCAGCATGGAATGCTCACTTCTTGGTTCCAAAGAAGAATGGGAAGTACTGCATCATCATCTCTACTCTGAGCGCGAATCCACAGACACCAGAAGATACCAGGATAATGCCTGACGTTGATTAATTTTCCGAAGCGTTGGCCAGGGTGCCCAGTTCCCCACAGATCGACATTCACCCGACGTATGCCCACAAAATGTTGCACAAGGTGGGACAGGACTATCTGGCCTTCGAGACTCCCCCAGGCATGTATTGGCCGACCAGACTAGTACTGGGAGCTACTAATTCAGAATCAGCATGTGTCAGAGTATCTGAGGGAAGTGTACCAGCTCAGCTCGGAGCAATCGCAGAAATATTCGTGCACAATGTCTCAGTGAAATGCCCCAAGAGTCAATATGGAGATGTGGAGGTGGAAGGGATGCCTGGTGTTCGAACGTTTGTTATGGAACACCTCCAGAACCTCGATAACATACTTGCCGATGTGGAGACAGCTGGAGCCACCATTTCTGGTCAGAAATCTGACTGGTGCTGGAATGGAGCAAAAATAGTCGGGATGTCTGTGGGGAAGAAGAAAGGTGGCAGCAAGCGTCCAATGTTGACAAGGTGTGGAATTGGCCCTGTTGTGAGAAATGGAGCCAGTGCAGAGCATCTTTTGGACTGTGCACATACTATTAAATATGGATCACGGAGTATGCAATACTTGCAGGCCCCAGATTCTGAATCTTGTGAAAGGACGTCGAGTTTCAATGGGAGACTGACGAACAGAAAGCTTGGCCAATCCTGAAGGAGGCTCTCTGCAATGCATCTGCATTGAAGATGTTTCACGCTAGTGATGGTGCTGGGCAAATTGTTGCAGGGGTTTACCCTAGCTAGGATGGGTGGAGGGTGTCACGGCTCAGATTATGAGTGAAAGGTTGGGACCATACTTTGGAATTGGTTCGGGTGTATGGATGGAACTAGTGATATGGGACGGCGGAGACATTGAGTGACGCAGGGGGGAATGTATGGACATGCGGTGTAGTGGTGGTGGTATATTATGTAGTGATAAGGAAGTGGTCTGAGGTGTTGCGACGTCGCATGACGTGGTGTGGTTTTGTTGATAAGGAATTGTGGGATGCTGTGTAGGATCATGGTGAAGGATTTGGATGATACATTGAAGCATGAAGAATGATTCAAGGGAGCCACACGAACTGTATATAAAGAGAGGTTGTTTGGTGTTGGAGGATTTCCTTTTCTTCTCTCTTTATTGATTCTGTTGAGTAGCAAAGCAAGTTTCAACATTGAAACAGCTATGATTCTTGTCTTGTTCTGCCGCTCTCCATCGGAACTTTGAGTACCTTGTTCCGATTACAATATCATACTATTTTTACCAATATCACCTACGCCTGAACCTGCCTGTTACAGGGGGTGATCTTGCAGCCGGAAGACAAAATTAACGACCTGCACCTGTGTTGATATGAACCAGCGCTCTGGAACAAACCCGAGAGGAAATATGATGCGGGGAAATATGTGTGCTATGGCCTAGTGAAGTCACTCAAAATGTTCCGCAACTGTCTATATGGGGTCAGATTCCTCATGGAATCAGTCGCTAACAAATCAGTGGATCAACGAAACCTGCGAGCCAATGACCTGCCACGAGTGCTAGGCAACCCCTGGATCGCATGGATACGACTGTTTGATTTTGATGTAAACACGTTCCAGCAAGACGGAATGGACGTCCAGATGGCCTCTCATGGCGGCCGTGAGGGGAAGGTGAGCCTGAGCCAGCAGAGGAGGATGATCTAGAGGTAAAAATTGAAATGAACTTAGGTGGAATATAGGTGGAATGAGGACCAGAATAAAACAGGAAGGAGAGCGCATACAAACCATTTCTTGGGTTTGGGCTGGTGGAGGAAGACAGAGGGAGATGGAAGGAGAAAGGCAAATGTCTGGGGAACCGGAAGCAGCCACAAGGAACAACTCCAAAGGAATTGCAGCAAGTTTAACGGGGAGCTGCAACATACCTAATGTCAGATAGAATGCTCTACCAGAGGCAGAAAACCAATGAACTGCCGGTGAAGGTGTTAGTTAGCATGGAGCAGAAAAGGAAAGCAAAAGAAACTTCTCAGCAATTCAGTGGGCACTGTGGAAGAGAAGGAACATTACAACATGTAGTGGCGCAGTACTGGTGACCTGAAATGTACGCTGGTGTGAAATACTGGGTGAGAATGTGCGAGCAGTGGGAGATGAGAGTGCCAGTACTGTATGATGAATCCCTGAAATGCCTACCAGTTAGTAGAGTTAGCAATGTGTCCGGGCAACCTGCCGGCGATCCAGGTTAGGACCAGAAAAACGGTTCGGTTCGGTTTCAGACCCATCCACACAACCCGATTCACTACTTCTTGGTGGTCTAAACCCGGACCCGTACCTGTCAACCAGTAGGTTTCGCTGGGTTGGGCGAGACCCATCAGAGCCAATGTCCAGTTCCAGTTTTTGGGTTGTTCTATTTATGGTCGCATTTAGATATCCTACTGTTAATTACAAATTATTAACAATGGTACGTCATTGTATGTTTTGTTGTACTGGCCGCCTTTATACACCACAATAGGAGAGACACACTCCCTGCCCCATTCTGGCAAAGAGTGTCAAAAGAGTTTCAACAATTTTTGGTCTTGCATCTTGGGCAATCTGAGTGGCGATTGGTTGCTGACAGTCATAACTGAGGTATTGGCCAACTTTATAGGCAAAAGAGGAAGTGACACGCTCCCTGCCCCATCATGAAAATGAGCGTCAATTGAGCGTCAACGATTTAAGGTCTCGCATCTTGGGTAATCTAAGTGGCACTTGATTACAGACCTCAATAAAGGAGGAGTTGGCAGCCTCTCAACACGGATAAGCAAGCGACATTCCTGCGACAGCCTCTCAGACAGTAATAACTTATTTCATTTACAATGATGCAACCACAAGTTCTTGAGCCTTGTAGTCTAGAAAAATGGTCAAAACATCGTATATAGACAATAACTGATGCATCGTGCTTTGATTACCCCTGATGAAAGACCTAAAATCGTTAACGCTCCTTTGACGCCTATTTTCATGATGGTGCATGGAGCGTGTCGCTATCTCTTTTTCCTATAAAGGCAGCCAATACTTTGATTATGTATAGTAACAACCAAACCACTTTTGAATTACATGACTTACAAGACCAACATTTGTGGACACTCTATTGACATTGATTTTCAGAATGGGGCAGGGAGCGTGTCACTCTCCCTGTTGCCTACAAAGCCAGCCAATACCTCATTTATGAATGGCCAGAACCAATCGCCACACAGAGTACTAATGATGCAAGACCAAAAATTGTTGACGCTCTGATGATGCTCATTTTGCCACGGGTGTATCCACAATATGTTATGTTTTTAATTGGCATAGTGTATCATTGATGGTGTTTTGGCAGCCTTTGTACTATCTTCATGTACTTTCTCCTTCATTACTACATTGTTCTTTAATAATACATATAAATATATCCTGTAAAATATACTTTAAAGTGTCTGCTAATTGTAGATAATAATACACTCAGAAATCCCCATCCATTCTATCAATGCTTGTCTTTGCTGTCCGGTTCACTCAATAGGCTGCGGTCATCTGAATAATGGATGTCAGCTGCATTACCACGCAGCAGATAGTGTACTAACAAGTGGATGTTCCATCATCAGTCAGCAAATCTGGATTGAATCTTTGTCGTGCTTGCAATCTTTGGCATATGCACCAAGTTTGAGAAATCGAGCGTTCAGAAGAGGAGTATGTATATACACATATCCGGGTGACACACCTTCGATTTTGGTAGTGTGCGCTCCTTCATCGTCGCCGAGTGGCACAGCTGGTGTTTCGGCCCGCTGTGGTGTCAGTTCTGGTGTTGGCTGTCTGAGTCGGTCTGGTGGAGGTGAACGCATGTTTTTGCGCCTCCATCGTGTCTGGGGATTCTGCGCAGTGCCATTGTGGCAAGGAAGGCAGCTGTGGGTTTTATATTCCCGAACCATAGCCGGGTGTCTTTCCATCGCAGCCTTTACATCTTTATACCCAGGTAGGTCAACTACCGGCTTCTGTTGTTTCTCTGAGTCCAGCCCAAGCTGGTTTGATCAAGTACTGAGTTAGCTCTATTGTGGCGCATGAAAACCCTCCTTTGGCCATTTTGGCCATATTCAATGCAAGGCGCATGTCAGACTGTTTTAGCTGTACCTGACCTCCTTGCCTTGCCATGGTCACAGACATGATGAAAACCTACAACAAAACAGTTGCTGCATCTACATATGAGATTCGGCTATTATCTCTACTATATACGCTCCTTAGAATTCTCTACAGTGGGTGCAGCCTTGTTCATCCACTCACGGGGATGCTAATCACTAAATTCATATTCAAGAATCGCAGAGTGGACAACGTCATGATGTTCGATCTTGTGGAGTGTATGGACATATGCCTTGGCCGACCATGGAGGTTGACATTCCTCGCAGCTATGAATTGATCATGCAGCTCTCTACATACACCAGCTATATATTACATCATTCATTAATGGCCGTATAACTGGATACCGATATACTCATGTTTGATCGTGTGTTGCTTCATATCTTTGCAGCTTCCGGTTGGACGGACCATTTTTGAATTTGCATCCAGGTTCATATTTCCAGTGGCCGCATTTGCAGCATCACAGTGGACTAAGAGGTGGGTGCATCATAGTTGTTTCTCAGCTGGTGGCATATCGGATGTAGTGCCCGTTGTTCTGCTCGATTCCGATCCGCTTGTCCCCTGCTGAGGTCTTCGTCGGGCCATGCTTTGCTGGTGTGGAAGGGAAGAAGAAGATGAGAACGAGAAGAGGTGGGAAGTCCTGAGGAAGATGATATCAAACAGCAGGGGGAAGTGCTGAGGAATATCTAGTTAGCTTCAAGTCAAAATGGAATGCGTAACAGCCAACGTGCATATCCTACACAAGACGAATACTGCTGCGTATAGGTGCAGGTCACCCAGGTTTCCGACCGCCTGTGATTTGCACCAAGTTGGTAGAATGTTGTGAGTTTGTTTTGTGGGATTAATCGATTTGGATAATTGCCGAAACCACATGTTTGTGAGATTCAAACAGCATATTACTTGATGAACAGGACGTCCGCAGTTGTTTGTCTGAAGAAATCCACGGGATCTTACATGAAACAGACCCTAAACATCATGTAATGTTGCATGGTTAGCATTGCAATTGCCAATATAGTGACGGTCAAGATGCACACTTTGCTGTGTTCAAGTCACTTAAATGTACCAACCCCGACATGAAAGATGCAGCTTGCCTCCATGTGGTCCATAACATGCAACATCCAAAGTCTCGCCTATCAACAAAGTCAACCAATAAGACATTAGTCAATGCTCAGAAAAAGAACCTTTCACCAATACTGGCTGGCAGATATGGCAAATCTACAAGGCACTCCATACAACGACGTCATGAAGCGAATGAAGGCAAGAGCAGCATGGAAGCAGAAAGGGACTAAGCTTGTGGAGCATTGCGCAGCGTGCCATCTAAAAAGAACCCTGCTGCGGGGCAACGAGGCGAAATGCACATTTTGAGCCACAATGAGAAGGAGAAATGAGTCGAGGATTATGTGGTTAGAGAGACCGCAGTGGCAAGAACGCATGTTGAAGACGCAGAGACAGCAATTAATCGGGAGCAGGATGATATGAGAAATGCTGCACTGGCGGGATTGACAACCACAAAGCCTGAAACAACATTTGAGGAGATGTTGGACGCCATCAGAAATAGTCTGAGTGATCTTGCAAGTTCGGACGATGAAGATGATGGGGAAGACGAGGCTGATGATGAAAAAGTAATTGAGCTGGGAACATTGAGCAAAGATGACCAACCAGGCTGGGTGATGGGCACATTCTCCAAAATGGTACAACATCGGGTAGAGAGTTTTCGGCAAAAGCAGATGAAGCTTGATGAAATGACGCGCCCAGTCTGGGGAGACGCTGCCGACTACTTACGTGAAAAACATATGATATAAGGAACTATCCAATCGAACCTTCTGGCTGTTGTTCAACTTCAAACGGAACATGATGCAACCCCATCTGCACCGATGACATTTGCTGAGGCTAGGGGGAGACTCAATAGTGTCCGTGGAAAATCACAATTGCGGCAAGTGACATCTCGACCAGGAAGTAGTCATATCAGGCTAGGTACCCAGGAACCACAGCCACACAACCACATTCCGTCTCTCCCACCGGATGCAGAGCCCGATTCTTCACCAATAAGATATCACACCCTGTTGAACCCATAAGCTGTAACCCCTGCATATAGAGTCCCAAGCGAATTACAATACAAAGATTGGATTCGTACGAAGACATGGTGACAGCTCCTGCATCCCCAGAGGAGTGAATAGGCAAATTGCTACCTTTGACGATGTATCTCTTGGAAAAGCGATTCGTGTACCTATATTGCTACGTGTGAGCTTACACTTGATTTCAGTGACCAATTGTGAGACATGATAATTGGGCTGTTCATGTGCAAGGGTCAGTTGGGCCATGACAATGTTCTAGACTCCAAATCACATTGACTGATGAACAATGAACTTGATAACATCCTGCCGGACACTGTTAAGTATGAAAACTGAAACAATATTAGAGATGAAGCCCACTAACAATATTTTTCTCATTAGTGTCATACGAGTCATAGATGGAGAAGTCAAACCAGAATGCAAACTAGGATGAATGACGACCATCATGCTACATTCGTTCATGCATCCAAATGAATAACTCCCTGCACAGACCTGGTGCGCATGGTCAAGATTTTGAGAATTGCTTATGGTAGGTCATGGAAATCGCTGCGAATGAGCTGGATGAGTAATGGTGAGGATGTCGGGCTATATATTTCGAAAACTATTATATGGTTCTATGTGTGGTTATTTGCTGCCCAAATGTGCTGTAACCTGATATGCGAACAATATAAATCACTTAGACACTGTATCTAGTGGTGGATCAGAAATGGAGAGGCTACAAAGCTTTTGGATGCAAATGTTTATACAGAGAAACAATTTATAGGCTGCCAACAATGACTGTATGCATTTTTGCATACAATTGATAAGCATGCAATGACTCTTAGTAAGTCATTGAGGTGAGCGGCAACGGAGCGTCAACAATTTTTTGTATCACATTTTCTGCAATCAGAGGGATGCTTAGTCAGATCCTTCCAAAGTGATTGTATTGGCCGTTTTTATAGGTAATAAGGAAAGTGACACACTCATTGCCACATCCTGGAGATGAGCATCAACGATGCATCAACGATTTCTGGTCTTGTGAGTCCAATAATCAAAAAAAGACTTGGTCGCTCTGATTCATGATCAAAGTATTGGCCATCTTTACGGCCAAAAATGTTTGTGACGATATCACTCCTATCTCCTCATGATCAGTGTCAACGCATGGTTAACAATGTTTATTCTTCCGTCTTGGATAATCAAACTGCTGTGCAACGACATTAACATAGAATCGAAGTGTTGGCCGGCTTTAAGGGCACAAATGCGATTCCTGATATCTCTGCCACCTTCGAAAAATGTGTGTCAATGGAGCATCAACCCTTTTTCGTCTTGAATCTGGGATACTCAAAGGGCAGCACATCCGCCTCAATGCATGATCATACTATAGGCCACCTTCATCGGCAGAAATGCAATGGACGCTATTGGTACCACCCGTTAAAATTGAACGTCAACAGAGCAACAACAGTTTTTAGTCTTGCATCATGGATACACAGAGTGCTGTGCAATGGCATTAACCTGTAATCAATGTATCGGCCGCCTGTATGTGCAAAAATACTCCTGACATTATTGTTACAACCACCCAAGAATGAGCGTCAACGGAGTGTCAATCATTTTTGTCTTTTATCTTGGACAATTGAATGGCTATGGATTTGCATTAACCCACAATCAACCTGTTGGCTGCCTTTATGGACAAAAATGCTAGTGACAATGTCGCATCCACCTCCAACAATTGAGTGCCCATAGAGCATCAACAATTTTTCGAGGGCTCAGTAAGCTACACAGCAATGAACTGCATTGCATTATTCCTAAATTGGGTTTGATGCAGTCAGTCTTTTCACTATGTCCTTGTATACAACTTCACAAATATGCATGCAATGTCTCTCAGATCTGGATTTTCTTGCTTGTAGCTCTTGATTCAATGTTTAAGAATTCGCATTCTACTTTACTATATTATGACTTTTGTCAGTCTCTCAAGTCAGATTACCCAGCTTTCAAATCCCTACAACGATGTCAGATACAATGACTTTAAGTACGTCATTCCTACAGGTTATGATCTCTTCCAAAAATGAACTTGTCTTGATTGGTGGTTTGAGAAACTTTACTTTACAAATCATCTTCGTTGCCTGGTGGGCATCAATGACTGTAGGCTCCAAATGACTCATTTCTTGGAATGATTCTAGATATGCTCCTACGTGGCGAATCTATTTGCACTGCGGAATTGAGGACACTGGCAGCCCTGGGAACTATATATCATTTGTCATCAAGTTCTTCGCCATCCATCAGAACATGGGACCAGCTCAGTGGGGAAACACTTGCTGGCCAAAGCTTACATCGCAAAGTTAAGCAAATCGACGGAGTTGGAAGTCACTGAATTGACTAGTTCGACGATCGATCCAATAGCTTTGGCTATTCTGAACACACAAGGAAGTTGAGGATTCGCAGTAGTAAGTTCACAAAGGAAATTCATATTGGACATTCAGGTTTGAACCACATTAACTCAATTGTCAGACAAAACGCTCCAACGTGGCAGCTGACGATAGTGAAACTTCCATACTTCACCAACACACATGGAATCGCTACCGCATGTTAGGAATTGTTTTGGCTCATAATCCATTGAGTGCTACTTCAAACCAAAAGCTGGGACAGTCATATACAGCATTACGAAATGACCTAGTGCTGCGGTCCACCACCAACCTTGACAACATTTGCCAGAGGGAATACTCACTGACTGTGGATGCAATTATGAAACAATTGCCGTCATGAAATAAAGGTAGTTTAGCATTGGATGGGTGGACATCAATGAAAAAATTAGCTATAAAGTCATTCATTGCTTACTGTATGGATCGAAATTAGCCATTGCGATAAGTTCAACTTGCATTCAATGAGGTTCATCGCCTATTCTTTTCCATCTTCAAAAGCTAATTCAGGAAGATAGGTCAATGGCCAACCTACTGGAGCAAGGTGAGCTGTACATTAGAAGGACGTTCTTGATCGTTTTGAACTTACCGACGTCCATGTCCTAGGAATTGCATCTGATAACGCTTCCTCATATTACTTAATATCTTGTGAGCTGCAATCAACCCATGAAGCCTCCGGAATCTAGTGGCCAGCATAGAGGAACCACTTTCCATGGATGGCACACGACATACCGCAGGCTTTAGGTGCATTCATGAGGATTCTCAGTGTAAAAGGCCACACCAAATCTTTGGAAGCCATGAGCGTGATCTACATTTTGGAGAGAATGACAGCATTGACATTGGGAGGAGTCAAAGACTTCGAAAAGAGGGCAATGCTAGAATCAACAAGGTGTTGGCTATGAGACTATGTTTAGCAAAGATAATTGAGAAAGTACATATATCAAGATATTTTGAAAGTCTTGAAACTCACCTTCATATAGCAGAGAATACTTCCATATTGATAACACTGACACCTGGTCATCAAAACAAGTTTATTGACTGTCATAATGCGAAAGTACCCATTGCGGTACTACCTATTATTGATGTGAACACATGGTGGAATTCGACACTGGAGTTGCTTGGGCAAGCCTACAGATTGCGACAATTCACCTGCGAGTGGCTCCAGAATCCGAAATACACTGATTAATGTCCACTATTCGCAACACAGGATGAATGAACCATTGTCAAGTACGTCATGAATGTATTGAGGCCATTCCTATACTGGACCCTGTGGATGTTGAAGAGACATATGATCACATTGCATCAAGTTATCACAGTCTACAATGACATGTTCAATCATATGGATGGCGTCATGCGAGTGTTAGCTAAGACCCAGACTCAATGGAAATAAAGACTTGTACTTCATGGTGAAGTTAGCGCGACAGAAGCTGTCCAAATATTATACTGCAGTGACACCAACAACAGGTATGCTTCTCATTTGTGCACATATCCTCGATGCTTTCCACAAGTTCCAACCATACAGGAAGTGTGACCAGAAAATTGATATTCATCCTGAGGATGAGACTCTGTATACTACCCAATACCAGGAGGCGATTCTAATGTATGTGGAGAATGAATAATGTGCCAAACATGGAGGGGTGCCAGTCATTAAACTCACAAGCGTACCTAGCAATACTCTCTTCCCCTCCGCAATGGCGTCAGGATCCGCTCAATCTTCCCTCGGTCTATATGGTTTGTCCAGTTGTGCTGAAGAATACTTAACACCTGAAAATGTGGCCAAAACAACACCCGGACAAAGGGATCGTGCAGCACACTTATTGACCGGCACCAGGCCCTATTTGAATTCACTGCCGGAATCACCAAAGAACTGGGGGCAAGTTAATCCAAATCTCAATGATTACCGCTCTGATCCAATGCAGATTGGTAATACATTTTGGATACTGGATATCACCGACTGGTGGTGCCAACAAGGGGAAACGCACTTAAAGTATGCCAATTTGTCCAATATGGCACGTGATATTGTCTCTATCATCCCACATGGTCCCGGAGTGGAGGCCAGTTCTTCCCTTTGGCGAGATGATATGGGCTGGAGGAAGTCAAATACTACCAGCAAGACCCATTCCAAATAGGTTGTTGTAGGGCAGTTTGCTCAATCCAATAACGGGAGTTTGGCTGGGAATGACCCAGCATTGGATACAACGAAGTCAGAAAACTACCCAGATCTGACGAGAGAGGTGAAAGGAAGAAAATTGCACAGAATGGACATGATCCTCGACTTTTTGGAGATGTGGCAGGTCAGCCAAATCATATGTGCTACACAGGAGGAATCTCGTGCTTAGAACAAGCAGATCACAGCTGTAGCATACATATCGGATACTGCAGAGATGATCAATACATCCTGGTCACTCTTTCAACATGATGGTGCGGCTGCATTTATATTGTCGGAAAGATCACCTTTGCCACAACCTTTGTCTGCGAAGGACCTCCCTGGAAGACGAACTCTTATATTGAATGACCGCCGAATCGAACCAATCGACAGTCATCCAGTCGAGAGTGATGAAGATAATGAACCTGCAGGCATTTCTGACAACTAGAATTGGCTCAACTCAAATGGTGACTTGGATAATCCAAATGACAGCGAAGACAATTGCGAAGCAGACGTTAAATCTGATATGGAGCTAGACAATGGCATGGAGGCTTCAGAAAGCCCAGAGTTGCAGGATGTGAGTTCTACACCCAATGTTCTTGGAGTGATTCGGCCTACACGGAAGTTGAAGAACAAGGCTGAAGATAGCTTGGTGACAGTCAATGCAATTACAACAAGGAGGAATAAGGGCAACAAGGCAAACTAGGACAGAATGTATCAATGTGTTTCACTACGTTCTTTTTGTAACTTGATCAAGAGCTTCCTTTAGAGATATCAACGAGTTTTGGGCCTGTAAGGTCAGTATTTGAAACATGATTTGGTCTCTGTTATGCATGACCGATGTATTGGCAGCCTGTATAGGCAAAACAGACAGTGACACAGTCAGTACCCCATTCTGGGAATGAGCATCGATGCAGCGTCAACGATTTTCAACTTTGAATCTTCGATAATCTCATTTCCGATTAGTTGCAGACAACCATTCATGAGACATGGGCAATCTTTCGGGGCAACAACAGCACTGACACGCTCCCTGCACCATCCCGAAAATGATCATCAATGGAGTGTCAACCATTTCTGGTCTTGCAAGTCCAGTCATTAACAAGTGATATGGTAGAGGTTATAGATAATGAATGTATTGCCATCCTTAATAGGCAAAAGAGAAAGAGACACGGTCACTACCCCATTCTGAAACTGAGCATTAATGGAGTGTCAACAATTGTTGGCTTTGCATCATAGGTCATCTAAATGGTGACTGGTTGCAGACATCAATAAATGCTGTATTGGGCGCCTTTAGGGGCAAAAACTAAAACGAAATGCTCCCTGCCCGATCCTGAAAATGTGTGTCAACAGAGTATCAACGATTTTTGGTCTTGCATCTTTTTTAATCTAAGTCTCACGTTGTGCCAATAATTCATATTTGAATCAATCGCCACCTTTTCGGATCTAACTGTGCATGATATCTTGGTTACCCTATCATTGAAATGAACGTCAACGGAGCGTCAACAATTATTGCTCTGGCATATTGGGTAATCATGGCACTGCGCAGATATTCGAGCACATAACAGAACTATTCATTGCCTTGATAGGCAAAAATGCACACTATAGAAGGAGAAAGACAGATTCTAAAATTATTGATATCACAAACTTCAAACAATGTAAAAAGTAATTACTGGATGTTGAATAAGCGATATTGGTAAGATACTATTATCATGCTGCAAACACAAGAGCATTATATGAATCAACAGATGGACTTGCTATACAACCCACTGACAAGCCGCCCAAATCAGACAGGTTGCAAGACTTCATCACAACCGTACCCGAATCGACCGTTCGGGTTTATCGATGACTGGGACTGCCAATATGGCAACATTTCAATTGCAACTCGGACTCAGACCACAAGCAACAGTCCGCATCCATCGCTAATAGGAACTGTTAGTTACCAATGGCAGTGAGTGGGGATGGATATTCGATACATCCCAAAGACGGACGATGGGTATCCCCTCCTAGTGACAGCCATGGAATACCTCCGCTGGTGGCCAGAGGCATGACCACTAAAACAGGGCACATCAAAGATGGTAGCCCACTTCTTTCGCGAGGAGGCAATATCCCGGTTAGCTACCCCGGAAAGTGTGGTAGTGGATGGAGGTGCAGAGAACACAATATTGACCTACCTCCTCCTCAAATGATACAATATCCGGAAGAGCTCCGTGACCACGAGGCATGCCACCACAACTGGTGTATTCGAATGAGGACACAGACTGATTGCGACTGCACCATCCCCACTCTCAGCCTTATCTGCTGAACAGACAGTGGTGTGGATTGACCACCTGGTGGCAGTGCTTTGGCCCCACACGATCACCGGGAGTCTTATGACCGGATATTCGCCATTCCGCCTGATGTTCGGCCAAGATGCAGTACTTCTGACAGAGCTGGAGAACTCAACATCAAATTCCACTAATAGGACCCAAGGAATCGGCGATACGGCATCACAAATAGCAGCTAGAGTAAAAGAGCCAGAACCATCGTGAGAACATATCGATCCTGGCAAACACAGTGTAAAGCAGTCAAAAGATGCCAACAAATGTTACTTCAACCAAGCAGCCGACCTCCAAGCTGATGACCTCCATAATGGTCACTTGGATCTCCTACACAAAACAAAGATAGAGCTGTCCTACAGCGCGAATGTGGAAGCTATGTGGGGAGCACCCTACCGAGTCACAGACATTGCCCAATGCCTGGAGACTTATCCGGATGGCTGACCCAGATGGAGCAGAGCTTGTGGGCTGGATAGATGGTAGTCAACTCAAGCTATTCTTCACTCCCAAGGAAAGTGTACACAGTGCTTCAGAAATTTGTATGCCTAATACCACACAAGAGGAGGAATCGGAGGAATTGTTGCAATTCGAGGTGGAGGCAGTAGCAGGCCATAATGAAATTGAACTAAGATGGATGTATTTATTAAGTGCAAAGACTGGGAGAAACAATTGTGGGTACAGGCGGAGGATATGGCAGGGTGTAAGGAGCTAGTGGATCAGAGGAATGCCACTCATCCAGTGCGGGTAGACCACCCGTCCAAAGACTGATGGGAAAGACTGGGTGGGGGGGGAAACAGAGAGGAAAGGAGGAGATCCATTCCATGGACCACAACAAAAACAGTAAAAGATACCGAAACCACACAATTGAATAGATTTGCGAGATGGAGGGAGAATATCGAAACAACACAATTGTGTCGATTTGTGAGATCGAGGGGGAAGAATTATTCCCATTGGCTTAGTTGCACCCACCTTGTACTTGAAATTCCTACCATTCTCCCCTAATGCTCTGGTAACCTCAAGACAAGAGAGACAACGAGAATTGCAGCAGTGGGCAGACAATTCACCACCAAGAACAGAAACAATGAACAAGATATGCCAAACCACCAAGTACAAGTGACGAAAGAGGAAGCGGAGATGGGAAGATGTTGTGCAGGGATCTGAGAAGAGCATACTAGGGAAACCAGGAACCACATCAAAACTGCAAACTGAATCATTTGGCACAAAGCACCACTCCAAGTATATAATGACCTTCCCCCTCCTACGTTCCTTAGGAATGACAACCACCCTACTGTACAGTTCATCTCCTTCTGCACACTGATGACTGTTCCAAATATCGCAATCACAAGCATAACCAACTACCCATGACCGAGATGATGTGTACATCAATCGATGACATTGCGGCAGCACTCAGCAATGCCATGGATTTAGAACCGTCCTTGACCACTCCCTCCACCGCTATGAGCTTCGACTCCGCCACCGCAGCCACCAGTACTGCAGCCGCTTCCACCACAGCCACCACCTCCATCACCACAGTGACTACGTATACCCCCTCCTCAGAAATCTCTACTATTGCAAGCGAAGACTCTACAGCAACTCTTTCATCCGAGACACCATCACACCTCAGCAGGGAATTTGTTTCCAATAGACCTGTCAGATCGCTACAAGAAGCCGTTGAGATTGCCGCCTGCGAACTCGCTCGCCAAAGGCAGGTGAATTTCATGCTCGGGATATATGATATCTTTGGTGACATTACAGATGCTGCCAGTGCCCAGGTCGCTTGGCTGTCAAACTTTGCGGAGAGAAACAGTGCCTGGAAGCAGTTCAAATACATGCAATACAATGACTTCCTTAAGGCTCTCGACAGCTCCAGCGGGGTAAGGGAGATCAAAAAATGACATCACACTACCCAGCGGAGGACAACATGGGATATGACGAAACTGGGAGACCTCTGGCAACATTATCCCGCACTCCAGGAATTCCTAAGCGACTCCAGCGGAAGCGAGAAGCGGATGGGATTAACAGCGATCATTAATGAAACATCCACGGATCCTGGGTTAGTGAAGAGATGCCACAATTGTGTATACATCAACTCTCTCACCAAGCTAAATCGGAAATCGATAGTGAACAAGTGGTATACTTTCAGAGAATTCCAGGAAGCTTAAAGGTTGTTACATTATGGCTGCGTTCAGCTGGAAGGAGGAATCAAGTATGAAGCTATGCCCCTGAAATGGTACTGGGGGTTAGTCATGCCACTTAGTTATTACCCTGGCATGGATGACCTCAATCACACCAACAAAATTCATCGCATCTCACCATCAGTACCGCATGTTGACGATGAGATACCCGTTCCACCTCCATCCCCCGATAAGAGCAATATTCTGCCACCACCAAGACCTCCAACCAAGGGAATGGATAAGGAGAAGGATGGGAGCACTGTTGGAGGGCGTTTGATGGACATTGCCAAGGATGGATCTGACGATGGAACCATCACTCCCACCTACGAAGAGGCCGGTACAATTCCGCCAATCCCCACCAAGCATGACGCTTGCACATTTCTGCCAGCACCCACTGAGACAGAAGCTGCTTCATTCCCACCAGCTCCCACCGAGACAGAGGCCGGCACGACGCCGCTAGCTCCCACCTGTGAAGAGGCCGATACGACCCCAGCGAACCCTACTGATCCTAAGCAGTAGGGCACCCCAAAGCCTGACCGCCCTGCCACTCTTATCAGCAGAAGTAGCAGTTCCAACAACAACGACCGTGAGGATAAAGAATATGTTACCTGCTTCCTTGAAACTCTCAGCCTAGACACGGACTGAAAGAGGATGTTGGTCAATTAGATCAAAATGTCGGCACACCATGAGAGAAAAATGGTGAACAAGGCCGTACCCATCATCAACAAGCAGTATACAAAGACCGCGAGTTGGTTATAGAGGGCCGTGCACAAATCACTGCAGCCATGAATGGGATGGGTAAGGAAATAGTTCGATTCGATAATCGGCTTCGCAGCATCTGGGAATTTGCAAGTGGTAGTGGAAAAAGGATGGCAGACACGGAGTGTTGCAGGAGAATGCAGGTGCGCAAAGAGTGAATGTCCTTATGTTTTCTTTCCTTTGGATTTATGGTTTTCCTTTGGGTTTATGGTTTTCCTTTGGGTTTATGGTTTTCCTTTGGGTTTATGTCTTCCTTTTGGGTTTATGTTATTCTTATGTTCTTTCAGGTTTGGGAATATGTTATTCTTATATTCTTTCTAGTTTGGGTATAAGGTTGTATGGGATGGAAGAGGAGAGGTGTGCTTCACACAAAGGGCCAGGGAGGAGTTGAGGCGGGAAAATTGGTTTCTCACCACCACCGGCTCTCAGCCTGGGAGAGGACTGAGTGATGCCAGGTGTATGGAGATAGAGGGATGATAGAAACAGGCTGGGCGACTGGGGCTTACAGAGATACAGAGGTAATGGAGATAGCCGGACGGTCAGGGAGTATATATTTGGGAGACCCCGGGGTAGATAGCCACCATCTCATCTTATCATCCAATGAATTTCACACTCTAACTTTCCCAGCTTTTGTTCCCACCCACTTTTCCAGGATTTCATAGATCCAGGCAATTGGGTGGATACTCACGGCCTGGTAGTATCTTATCTTCTCACCATCTTGCTAGGCTACTCAAGCCAGAATCGCAGTTTCTCAGATATTCCATTTTGGATGCCTCGAGAGGTGTGGCGGAGTGTTGCTGAAGAGCTCTCTGCCTTGTAGCTTCCTCGTTTCACCACAGCAGGCGGGATAAATGATAGTCCACTGAAGGTCATCCATCAGCAAAAAACATTTCCGTCAGGGCGGAATGGCTCCGTCAGAGTGGACGCGCTCCGTCAGAGCCGTCAGATACACCCCGGTGGCGGATTACTCCGCGCCCGACGTCAATCCCACGCGTCGCGTTGCATATCGCCCTCCGATCGCAGTTTCACAGTTTCTTCTAGCTCTGTCGTTCTCCCATTTTAAACAAACACTCTGGCGTTGTGGGCAACTGTGACCATACGTCGGAATGGGTTCATTGGGTACACGCTTCCATCGGGATTGCAATGCAATGGGTGACGCTGCGAAATCCTCTCCTCGCGTTCCTTCTACATTAATCTCGAGGAGCGTAGGAAGAAGGTGAGAAGATATGATACTACCCGGCCGTGAGGATCCACGCAATTGCGTGGATCCAAATCTCGGACAGAGCGAGTGAGA
>Ga0307515_10001744_pt1 | contig 48435 bp, 3 predicted proteins | sample 17_EM_MG_FD_194513 | JGI IMG/M metagenome (GOLD analysis project Ga0307515, IMG submission 194513) | Populus trichocarpa ectomycorrhiza microbial communities from riparian zone in the Pacific Northwest, United States - 17_EM | ecosystem: Host-associated > Plants > Roots > Unclassified | place... | reverse complement strand
CCTATAGTACTTCACAACCATAAAATAGCTAAGTTATTATTAGGCCCGCTAGTTAGAATATCTGTCTTATTTCTAATTCTTAATTATATACCACCTAGGCGTTTAAGGTTAGAAGCCTAACGCCCTAACACAACGCTCGCAAGACGCGCCAGCCCTAAAAGAAGCGCGCTCTTACCAAAATCAGACCCTACTTCGCCCTAAACTATTTAACCCTCCCACTAAAGACCTTATAGTATACGTCCTTAAAATAACTAATCAACCAATTAAACAAATTATAGTTAATAAATACCTAAATAACGAGTTTATCTAAGAGACGCTTAAGCTAATACACGATGGCATCAGATACTTAAAAAAGATTTCTCTAAGTAAATACAAAGCCCGTAGAAACCGCTTATATTACCAGAACCGCCTAGTTATACCTAACTATAACAAACTTAAGCTTAAGCTCCTTAAACATATATACGATCTACTAGTAGCCGGCCACCTAAGCTAAGAAAAAACCCTAGAACTGCTCTAATAAGAATACTATTAGCCGAATATATATAATATAACACAAAGGTACGTCTCTAGCTGCCATATCTGCCGATAAGCTAAAGCTTCGCATAAGATATATAACGGCCTCCTAAAGCCACTGCCTATTCTAAACTAAAGATAGAAGGATATCTTAATTAACTTTATAGTTAACCTCCCCGTAAGTAAAGGCTGTATAAACATTATAGTAGTTATAGACCAACTATTTAAGATAAGGCACTTAATCGCCTGCCCTAATATATTAACGCCTACCGTCGCCTAACTGTTCCTAGATTATATATAAAAACTCTATAAACTCCCCAAAACAATTATCTCTAATAGAGGCAGCCAGTTTATCTCTATATTCTAGAAAGAACTAACTACCTAACTCCGCATTAAAGCACTACTATCTACTATATACTACCTAGAAACAGATAATTAAACGGAATATGTAAATGCTATAATGGAATAGTATATCCGGATATACATATCGTACTTATAAGATAACTGGATTAACTGGCTTGTATTCGCCGAGTTTACGGTAAATAATTCCGTCTTAGAAACCACAAAGGTCTCCTTATTTCTAGCCAACTATGGCTAGCATCCGCAAATAGGTTTTAAACCCTTTAGCAACGTTCCTCGCCCCGCTTATTAAGCCTTATAAGTTACAAAAGCAAACAAATTCGTAGAAAAGATGGAGGAACTGCAACAGTTCCTTACTAACAAAATAATATGGGCCCAATCTATCTATAAAGCCGCAGCGAATAAGAAATAAACCCTAGCACCAGCCTATCAGATTAGTAACTTCATCTGGCTAAATATAAAAAATCTAAACACAAAATAACCTACCAAGAAACTTAATTAGAAGAACGCTGGCCCTTATAAGGTTAAGAAGGTCGTTTCCTCTCACTCCTACTAATTAAAGCTCCCTAACACGGTTAAAATCCACCCTATATTCCACACGTCAGTCCTCCGCCCTACTACCCCCGTATTAAACGCCCTACCTAGGCAAATATAGGACCCTCCCCCACTAGTTAAAGTGGATGGTAAGAATAAGTACTTTATTAAAAGAATTAATGATATTAAGTATAACAAACGGAAACGCTAATATATATATCTTATAAAATAAAGAGGCTTTACTAAGTCCTTATAGGAACCCGTTAACTCTATAGGACTTATATAAGCCGCAGAAGACTTTTATAAACTCCACCCAGAACTACTACAGCCCCATCTCGCAGAAGCTTAAATTTAAAAGGGGGGTACTATTATGGGACACCCCCGTAACACCTTGTATACGTCTACCTATTTCCACCAACTTAGCAATTAGAGACTAACCGTAAAATAGCAACCTAACGGCAATCTAACGGCAATCTAACGGTAATCTATGGCATTCTGCTATATTCTGCCAAGTTCTACCAAATTCTGCCTAGTTTTACTAAATTCTACTAAGTTTTGCCAGAACCATAACCTAAACCCTATTTTACCCTATATATATATTAACTAAGCAACCAAGTCAACTATATATGCCCTTTCTTCCCGTTTTCTTACCTTCTCTCCTTATGTAACGTCTTAATCTCATTATACAGTTCATATATATAGCTTAATAATATTTACTTTGCTATATATTATCGTCGCTTATGCTCACTCCGTGATACTATTGGCTTACTTATCGCTAGCGCCTCGGCGGCCCTACTAATAAGATACCTACCCATTACTTATAAGCAAGAAAGCACTACGTGCTAAGAGGCAAATTTTAGAATAGCGAGACTTATATTATAATAGCAATAGTAAGTAAGGAGGATTAATTTTTGTTCTACTAGTTAAGCGGTATATATATATAGATGGCAACCATAAAAGAAGAGTTACCAGTATTAGAAATAAAGGCAAATGGTCACCATATAAGGTATATTGCCGTCATGTATAGTAAGTTACTATTACGTGCCGCCGCGGCACTAGTGTGGTGAGGAACCTTAAGTTCCTTACCCCTTTCTTTAAGAAGAATATAGAACAACTATTATACTATCTACAAACCGTAGCTATGTAATACCACCTTGTGTAACCAATATTAACTCTATATAGTATTCTCTTATATTAGCTTATAGTTATGCTACGCGTCTTTAAACCAGTAGTGGTATTATTTTAATACCACCTTAAACTACCTCTATTACTCCTATGGTAATTTCTCTAAAGTATTACTATTATTATATTTACGCGCTTACGCTAGACCCGTCCTATATCTATAAAATGCCTTATTCTAGTAAAAATTAATATAAGTATTTCTATTGCTGTAGTAGGAGAAAGACCTACGTTTTAGTATTTTCCATTTTATCCTATTCTAAATTTTACTAATTATATTAAATCCCCGCTATTTATACGCATAAGACTTATAAGCTTTAGTGCTATTTAGGATTTCCACCTATATCTAAATAGTAATAGATAGGGATAGAAGGTATCTACCCTTACTTATAGGCTCTTTAATTTAATACGGTTTTCTACTACTATAGAAATATAGTAATCTTAGGTATATAGTATCCAAGAGCGTATATACAAGCAGCTTGGCTTTATAAATAATAATATTTATACTTTTCCGCGGGCCTTTTTAGCTAAGTAAGTTTCTTTAGTAATATATTTAGGAACTATGCTAATTCTCTTAGCTAATAGCTTTTGGATTCCTACTTAGATACTAATTTAGAGCTTAGGGATAATACTAAGGATAGCGATAAAATTTAAGATAAACGTTTTCCTTGCCGGTTTCCCGCCAGTACTAGTTCTTCTAGTTCCCGTTATTTTAAGAAGAATATTAGTAGAAGTACTAATGCTTTTAGGAATAGAAGTGCCGATAATACCGTTAATAATAACGTTAAGATAGAAGAGGGGGCTTCTATTACTACTGTTAGTATTTAAGTTATTATTTAGTTCTTTCCTTCTTCTTATAGAATAGTTTTATATAGTGCCTCTTAAGTGCCTCCAAAATGCCCTATTATTAGGAATTAACTTTATACTTTAGGGATGCCTTTATTTTAAGCTTTAGTAATAATAAATTATATAAAGGCAGTGTACTACTATAATCCCCATATATAATAAACGGGTAATATTTCTATAGGTGCTTTATAATTTTTATAATTTTTATAATTCTTTATAGGCTATTATTTTACTTTTTTTTATGCTATTAACTTTACTATATATCTCTAGTGTTAGACTAAATACTCTCCTTTTATTTCTAGGGTTTTTTTCTAAATCCCTAAAACCTTTTCTTATATTACTACTACTTATTCTTAAATAGCATCTTCTTTAAACAGTATCCCTAGTGGTTCTCCTATAGATTTTATAGGCTTCCCCTTATAGGGTTTTAGGATACCTATACTTAATCTTATAGTTTTAATTTATAGGGTCTTCCCTATTATCTTATCTATAGTATATTTGGAACTATTACTAAATCTTTACCTTTAGTCCTTAGGAAGGCTTTAATTACTATATCGTATTCTAGCTAAAGGTACTCCTTAGGTTCCTAACTATTATATACCTAAAATATCCTTCCTAATAAACTAAAAATTCGCGCTTTTTCTAATGCTATCTTTAGTCTAAAATATTTTCTATATTCCATTCTAGTTCCCTATTAATTTCGCTAGGTAGTAGCAGTTCCGTACTATCTCTTATTTAGTATAGCTTTAATAAGGAAATATAAAATATGGGATGTCTTAAATATAATTTTAGCAATTCTAATTTATAGGCTTAATTCCCTTTAGTTTTCCTAACTATTTTAAAGGGTTTAAGTTGCTAGCAATCTAGCTTCTTCTTAATATATTTTATTTAGATATTTTTTATAGATAATAAGACTTCGTCTCCTATTTTAAATTCTTTTAGTATATATTTTTTATTATAGTACCTTTTTTGCACAGCCTAGGTGTTTAGTAAGTACTTTTTAAGTTCTTCTTTGCGAATTCTTATTTACTTAATTTTTTCGGATGCTACTAGTGCCTCCCTTTTACGAATAATGTCCTTAACATTCAGGGGTTATTTGCTTTTACCCTAAATAATGCTTTATAAGGGGTTATTTTTATACTACTATAGATACTTATGTTATATACTTGTTACGTTAGAGCTAACTATAATATCTAATTATCCTGTTAATAACTAATATAGTAGCGGAGGTAGTGTTCTAATAACGTATTTAGACGCTCTGTTAGCCCATTTATTTGCGGGTAAAAGGTAGTGCTTATTCTTCGCCGTATTTTTAATAAGAGATAGAATAAAAACTAGAATGCGCTGTTAAATATAGTACCTCTATTAGACATAATTCCCCTTAGCATACTAAATAAGAGCTACTGTTTTAAAAACAGGTTTGCTAGTTCTGCTACTATAATTGTTATTATAATAGTAAAGTACCCTAATAACTTTGTATATCTATTAACGATTGCTAGGGTAGTGTTAGTAATCTCTTTAGTTCTTATTTTGGTAGGGGGTAAGCCTATTATAAAATTTATTGTTAATTCTAATATATGTCCTTATAGAATAGGAAGTACTAATAACTCGCTATATAGGCGATATCTAAATATCTATCCCCTTTAGCATATATTATATCTTAATATATAGTCCTTAACCTCTTTAGATATTCTATTTTAACTTTTACCGCATATACAACCTTACTAAAAGGTGGCGCCGCATTTCAAAACTTACGCATACATATCTTCCTACTAAAAACAATTGATTTTCCGACTCTTAAGACCTAATTCCTACTACCTAGCAAGCTAGAGGTGTATTTATTTACCTTTTTAACCCCCTTTTATCCAAAAGAGAATTCTCTTAAGCTTATAAGCGAGGTAGGGGTAGAAATACCAAAACATTAAGGCATAGACTTTTCCTAGGTTTTTCTTCTATAAAAAGTAAAAGCCTAATAAAATACGGGGTGTAGGTATTTTTCCATATCTCCTTTAATTAGATTTTCTTTAGTAAGAGAAGGATTGCCTTTTTAGGCTTTTTTGCTAGTAAAAGCCTAACTAGTCCTTTTTTCTAGTAGTTTTTTCTACTTCTAATAGAGAAGAAAATAACTACTATAGTCTTTTTACCTAGTTTTTCTACTACCTTTTAGTCTAATTTCCCTAGAAGCTCTCTAGTAGAGTTAGTAAGGAAAAAGGATATAAAGGGATAGTAAAAACTAGGAAGGCTTTTTACCTAGTTTTTTACCACTATACTAGGAGATAAGAGACCTAAGGAGGTTATTATTTACTAAAAAAACTAGGAACCCCCCCTATGTAAGCTATAAGCTATATAATATATAATGCTAAAGGTAAAGGCTACTAAGCCTAAAACAAAGCCTCCTATAGAGATAAGCGATGACGAACTCTTATCTACCTTATCTACTTATTCTACTTACTCTTCTCTATCTTCTCTATACCTATTTAGGAAAGATAAAAATATAGAAGAAGTAAATAAACCGTCTCTAGCTTATACAAAAAACTAAAGAAAAAGAAACTACCCCCTATTATCTCCTAAAAAAGACAGCTAAAATCTAAAAAGAAACCTGGTAAAAATAAGGTCTTTAATAGCTAGTTTATACTTCCCCCCTCCTTCTTTAAAACAATTCCTATAAAAGGCCTTAGAAAACCTAACCTAGGCCTATTTAAGGCTAGAAGGAGAAAGTAAGGAGCAAGTTAAATATATCAAGGACAACGTATAAAGAATTATAGTAGGAGAAAATCCTTCTATAAAAGAAATAGAAAAGGAAAAACAGGAGACAGATATCCTAAAAGGACTAGTAGAAGAAGTAAGAGCCCTCCGCAAGGAGGTAGCCCCTAAAAACTATGCAGAAAAGTTAAAGAAGGGCCTCTCTTCTTCTACTTACTCTTCTTCATCATCGTCTCCTCCTTCCTCTACCACCTCTTCTTCTCCTTCTTTACCCCCTACCTCCTTAATTCCCCCTACTAGTAAGGCAACTAGTAGCACTACTAGTTCTATAAGCCCTACCTCTACTAGAGGGAAAAAGAAGCAGCTATAAGAAAGAAGATTAGTTTTAGTTATAGACTAAAAGGACTAGTCTCTAAATATCTTCTCTATATAAAATATAATGAACTAATAATTTGCATCCAAACTGCAAATAGAAAAGCCTATTATAGCTTCTATAGCTAGATCTAGAGAAAAGCAGAATATTCTCCTTATAATAATAGAAGAATATAATGCAGATTTCCTAGTTAAATATAAAGAAATCTGGTATAGCTGCTTCTCCTTTAAAAGAGAATAAAAACTAGAACCCTAGGCTTAGATAGTAGCTTACGGCGTCCCTATCTCCCCATTCCTAGAAGAAAAAGGCTCTAGACTTCTAAAAGAAGAAATAAAGACTTTTAATCCTATTAGGATACAGGGACTACCTAAATAGATCTCTTTTAGGGTAAAGAGATATAATCTATAAACTAGGTTCGGGTCTATAGTATTTACTATAGAAAATAAGGAGAAAAGACAGGAAATCCTTAAGTAGAAGGAAATCCTAATTGCAGGGGTAGCTACTAAGGTAGTTAAATATCCAGAGGTCTCTCCTACTACACAGTATATAAACTGCTAAAAATTTGGCTATATAGGAGATAGATACTTTACTAGGGCCTATTAGTTTTATATAGTAGTATATCTATCTAAAGACTACTCCTGTTCTATTTGTAATATAATAGGTAAACCTTATAAGCATGCTAGCCCTCTTTACAGTAATTATAAAGAAAAATACTTTACTAATAGCAAAGACTGCAAATCTCTTAAAGTAGCTAAACTAGTATATTAATAAGTATAAGCTTAGAAGGTTTTATATAGGAAGAAAAAGAGATTTCTTTAGTTTCTAAAGTTAGAGGAGAAATCTCCTTTATATAGTATAATGTAAGGGGGAAAATAAGAAGTATAGCAAACCCTACTAGAAATAGGATTTAGAAGAAAAATAAATATTATCCTAGTACAAGAACCTAGTACCTAGAAAGATAAATAAAAAGGATCCTACTTCTCTATTCCGCATCCTATATTTAACCTTATCCTCCCTAGCAACTTAGCTATTCGCCCTAGGGTAGCTATTTATATAAGGAAAACCAGTTCTAGCTTTCTATAATATAGAAATAAGGAGGATATCTACAAAGACACAGATACTATAGCATTAGAAATCTATGGCTAATTTAAAAGATTTCTATTACCTAATATCTATAATAAGAGATAACTAGATAAGAACTCCAGAACTTAAGGAAATAGTATAACTACTATCTTTAGGGCCATTCTAGAACTAGAACTGGATCTCCCCTTTATACTAATAGGAGATTATAACCTATATTATATATAGTAAAACGCATTAGCTAGAAACCTAACTAAAAAGGCTAAAGAACTAGTAGGCTGGCTAGATATATATAACTACTAACTACTAAATTTAGATAAATAAGAAGGGACTTTTTATAGATCTAATATAAGGGAAAAGTCTATTATAGACCTAGCCTACTTAGGAAACTTCTAAGAAAATACCCAGAACAATTAGACTATAATAGAAGAAACAGGATCTAACTATAAAACTATAGCCTTTTTCCTATTTACTAGAGAGATATAAAAATACTTAAACCCTCTTTAAAAAAACTCCTTTCTCTATAAAAAAAAGTAAACTAGGAGCTCTTTTCTACTTCTCTAGTAGAGTAAGTTTAAGAACTAGAACTAGGAGCAAAGGTTTTAGTACTAGAGAAACTAGTAGGAGAAAACCCCTATATAGAGATAGGAGAAAAAGGCCTTTTAGCCTCCCTAGAGGATTTGTATAGAACTAGGGATAGAAACTTAAGTATATTAGTAGATAACCTAATAGGAGATCTTACTAGCTATATAAAGCTAGTAGTAGAGAAAGCTATCCCTAAATCTAAAGCCTATAAATTCTCTAAACTATATTGGAATAAAGAGCTTCTATAGAAAAGACAAAAAATAGCAAAACTAGAAAGACTTTAAGAGAAATAACCTACTAGAAGCTCTAGACTAGAAGCTTATAAGCTAAAAATTAATACTTTTATATAATAAGAGAAGCTAAAGCTAGCTACTAGAATAGCTTCCTAGAAAAGGTATAAGGAAAAGATATCTTTACTACCCTAAAATATATAAAGGATAAAATATTACAAATAATTCTTAGTCTAAAGTATAGTAAAGATAGGACTACAAGATTAGTAAAAAGCTTTAACAATTAGTATAAAGCTTTTATAACTACTTTATTTCCCAAACCCCCTTCTACTAGCCTTATAGAGTAGAAGGGCTATACTATAGATAGTAAATAGGAATGGCCAAAATTAGAGAAAATAGAAGTTAAATAGATAATCTTCTCTAGCTCTAATAAAAAAGCTCTAGGGCTAGATAAAATATCCTTTATAATTAAATAAAAGGCCTACCCTATTATAGAAGCTCTTTTATATAAAATCTACTAGATTTTATTTACCTTAGGCCATTAACTAAAAGCCTAAAGAGAAGCCTAAAGAGTTATTCTCCTTAAAGTAAATAAGGGGGACTACTTTTTACCAAAGTCCTATAGACCTATCTCCCTATTAAACTGCCTAGGAAAGACCCTAGAGAAGATCTTCGCTACTAAATTAGGATATCTAGCTAGTACTACTAGCTTACTTTAAGATTTATAACTAAATAGGAGAAGATAGCGGTCTGTAATAGACGTAGTCCTACTACTTTTAAACAATATCTAATCTAAAAATAGTAGGAAAAAAGCTAGATAAAGGATAGCTACTATATTATTCCTAGACGTAAAAGGGGCCTTTAACAATATCTCTAAAAACCTGCTTTTATCTATCTATAAGGAACTAGGACTACCTATAGTATTTATATAATAGGTAGCTACCTTTTTTAGCAATAGAAAGCAATAGCTCTCCTTTAATAGGCAAATATATAAAAAAAGTAGAATTAGAAATAGGGATACCATAGGGATCGCCTATATCCCCTATTTTATTTCTACTATATATACATAATATTTACAGCATATAGATAGAAGGAGCCTATTCTCTTAGCTACATAGACAATTTTATAATTATAGTTACTTTAAATTTAGCTAAATCTAATTATATAAAGCTAGAGATAGTAGCGCTAGAGCTAATATCTAAAGTCAAAAAAGCTGCTATTAGTTTTAACGTTAATAAAACAAAGCTTAGATACTTCTATAGTAAACATACTACTATAGAAGAAGGGTTAAAGCTAGGGGACGTAGAAATATCCCCTAAACCCCTAGTTAGGTAGTTAGGGGTATTCCTAGACTCTAAGCTTACTTTTAAACAATATATAGAAATATAAATATTAAAAGCGAAGGCAGCCTTTTATTTAATTAGAAGACTAGGTAATATATAAAGAGGTCTATCTCTATAAGCCCTACGACAGCTCTATATAGCTTACGTTACTACTATAGCAGACTATAGAGTATAATGCTAGTAGAAAAGCAAATCTAGAGACTACCTACTAAATAGGTACCAATCTCTATAAAATAAAGCCCTAAAACTAATTCTAGGAGCGTTTAGAGAATCTTTTAGCCAAGCTATAGAGATTAAAGCCTCTACTCTTCCTCCTAGAATTAAAATTAAAAGGCTTTACAATAACTATGCATTAAGAATCCTAAAATTTAAGGAAAACTACGTAATTAAGAAGGTCTATATAGAAGAGATTAACAAAAATAGGGATGAATTAGCAGCTAGTTCTAGCTCTAGTTTTAGCCCTAAAAACTCTACTATAAAGTACCTTTTACAGCTAAAGATATAGCTACTATCTCTATCCTCTAGGGTCTAGCAGCTAATTTAAAACTAGAAAATAGAGAGAATCTCCTCCTATTTCTATATCCTTCTCTATCTTAAAAGGTAGTAAGGAAGAAGCTGTATAAGAATATCTAAGACTAGTACAAAATCTATAAGAATCCCTAAAGTGGGACCTAGTAGATATATAATACATAGATGGCTCTAAAGATAATAAATTAAATATAGCTGCCGTATATAAAATAGGGGAGAGAAATAGGATTAAATATGTAATAAACTGGAATCTAGGACCCTATATAGAAATTATAAATATAGGACTTTATGCAGTCTATTGGGCCCTAGAATACCTAAAATAATAAAGACTAAAAGAGAAATAAGTATATATCTTTATAGATAGCTAAGCGGCTATTAAGAGATTATAGCTTAATTCTCTTATAGGGGGGTAAGAACTAGTCTTTAAAATTACGTAAAGCTGTTCCTATTTAGCTAGTAAGGGGATCTCTATTAACTTCTACTGGGTTCCTAACCATTTAGGTATCTATAGGAACAAAATAGTAGATAAGCTAGCTAAAAAGGGCCTTTCTAAAAGAAAACTATAATCTTCTTATACCTCTCTAGCCTATATAGGGAGAGTAGCAAGAGAAAAGATACTAAAATAGTGGGAAAATAACTAGCAGCAGAATAAGAATAAGGAAAAACACTATACTAGGATCTATAAAGGAAGCTATTTCTTTTCTCTTAAAGCCCCTAAGGATAAATATCCTAAAAGGCTATTGTAAATCATTCCTTAAAGTAATAGGGGAAGATAAAGACAGTAGATGCTTTAGGGAATATAAAGCACTATAAACCCCTAGGCACCTATAACTAGACTATAACCTATATAGAGAAGAGAGAAGAGAAATGCAAAAGAAACTAGGCTCTTCTCTCTCTCTCTAAAGAAGCTATTTTGTACATAAAAAGGAAAAAAGTTCTTTTTTCTATTTCTAAGTAAGACAGAGATAGCTACTAGAAAGTGGCTAATAACAGCAAGATCTATAGAAGGAGGTAACTCTTACTAGGCTCCTAGTAAAGAGATATTAGTAAGTAAAAGGATAGAAATAAATTATAAAAGGACAGGGATAGGTGTTAGGATTTCTTATTTCTTATAGTTTTCTACCATTTTCTTATTCTTTAGTATTTTACTAAGGAACTATAAACCTCTAATTTAGGGGCTTATAAACTACTAGGACATAATTACTAGTACATATTAAGCTGCCCTAAGGGATTTAAATATATATAGGACTATAGCGCTATAGCTTAGAGGCTGCATACGCAGTATTGTACATAGTATAATACAATAGATATAATAATGAAAAATTCTATTTTAAAAGTATTTCCTTTAAACGGCCTTAAGGGTTTTGTTTAGCAGCTAATTCAAAACTGGAAAATAGAGAGAATCTCTCTAAACTGGCAAAAACTGTAATCTCTTTCTATTTCTGCATTCTTTTCTATCTTAAGAGGTAGTAAGGAAGAAGCTGCATAAGAATATCTAAGGCTAGTAGAAAATCTATAAGATTCCTTAAAGTGGGATTTAGTAGATATATAGTATATAGATGGCTCTAAAGATAGTAAATTAAGTGCGGCAGCTATATATAAAATAGGAGAGAGAAATAGGATTAAATATATAACAAATTGGAACTTAGGACCCTATATAAAAATTATAAACGTAAAGCTCTACGCAGTCTATAGGGCCCTAAAACACCTAAAGCAATAAAGACTAGAAGAGAAAAAGATTATAACTAAATTCTCTTATAAGAGGGCAAGAACTAGCCTTTAAAATTATACAAAGCTGCTCCTATTTAGCTAGTAAAGGTATCTCTATTAACTTCCATTGGGTTCCTAGCCACTTAGGAATTTATAGAAACGAAATAGTAAATAAACTAGTTAAAAAGGGTTTCTCTAGAAGAAAAATTAAGTCTTCTTATACTTCTTTATCCTATATAGGGAGAGTAGTAAGAGAAAAGATACTAGAATAGTGGAAAATAATTAGCAACAGAATAAGAATAAAGGAAAACACTATACTAGGATCTGTAAAGGAAGCTATTCCTTTTCTCTTAAAGCAACTAAGGATAGATATCCTAAAAAGCTACAATCAGCTTTCTTTTAGCTAAAACTAAAAAAGGGTTACTTTAAATCCTTCTCTAAAACAATAGGAAAGGACAAAGAAGGTAGATGCTTTAGGGAATGTACTGCTATACAAACCCCTAAACACTTACGACTAAACTGCAGCCTATATAGAGAAGAGAGAAAGAATATACAAAGGCAACTAGGCTCTTCTCTCTCTTTAAAGAAGTTATTTTACATAAAGAAAGGAAGAGAAGCTCTTTTTCTATTCTTAGATAGGATAAGGATAACTACTAGAAAGTGGCTAATAGTAGTAAGATCTTTGGAAGGAGGTAACTCCTACTAGGCTTCTAGTAGATAGATAATAGGGAGTAAAATAATAGTAATAATTTACAAAAGGGCAGGGACAGGCATTAAAATTTCTTATATTTTAGAATCTTTTCTATTGTTTTCTTATTACCTAATAGTTATTAGTAACCTAGTATTTTTACTAAGTAGCTATAAACTACTAGGACATAATTACTAGTATATATTAAGCTGCCTAAGAAGGATTTATATATATAGAGCTATAGCGCCATAGCCTAGAGGCTGCATGCGCAGTATTATACGTAGTATAATACAACGGACCTAAAAAAAATAAAAATAAAAAAATAAAAAAAGAGGTATACTTTTAGCAGCTATAAAGCTAAGTCACTTATATAAATTAAATATTGGCAATTAACCATTAGTACTATAACACACACTCTTTATACCTAGAAATAATATCACATTATTTAATATATAATTAGCAATAATACAGCGAAGCTATTTATGGTATTTTTATACCCTTAAGAGTTACGGCGGCTTTTACCAATACCTACGGTGTTATAAAAGGCGGCTGCTTAGCTATTAATACGTCTATAAAAAAGCATATAAAAAGAGATATAATACTCGCATATTCATTACGGCCCAACTACTTATAATTTGCAATTAATTATACTATTCTTACTAGTTAGATAACGCGTAATTATAACCGGACGGTATAAATATAGATACTAATAAGTATGCTCTGGTAGCAGTAAAATATAAGTAAAATGCTTATCTGGTACCTCTGTGCGTTATATTATTATTATTACTTAGAGTAGAGATATTTAATGCAACTAAGAATATAAAGGTAGGTAAACTAATTTTATATAAGACCAATAATAATATATAGTAAGTTAGCTAGATAATTTTAGATATTACTATATTATAACACGATAATAGCCAAAATATACTATACAATCCTTTTTATTCGGAGTTTAATTATGCCTTTTTAATATAGCTATACCGTATTCGCTATATAAAGGGAGACGTTAATATACTACTTAAAGACACCCGCTTTAGCCTACTTTATAGCCTACTCAGCTTCTAATTTATAAATTAATAGGAAGAACTAATTACTGCTATTCTATTTAGTATATAAGATGAATAATAGCTCCAATTAGAGTATAAGGTAGAATTAAACATGAAAGGCTTTAAGTAGAGGTAATATTATATTCTTTACTAAAATATTATAAATATAATTACCTTTCTAATTGGCCATTAATCCTTTAAAGATGCACTAGTATATATACTAAAGAGACTTTACAATGCCGAAAACTACTAAGTCTACAATAAGCTATATAGCGGTAACTAGTAGTAAAAGATATAAGGCAAGCTTCTTAGTAGTGCTATAGTAGTTCCTATACTTATAGTAGTTGATAAGACCTAGCTAATAATATACTATAGTAATAAATCGGCCTAGCCAGTATATCTTACTATTAGTAATCTTAACTGACAAGTTTAGTGCCAATAAATATCCATTATAAATATCCTTATGGCTTTATACTAGTTATTAAAGAAAAGGATAATAATATAACAAGTAAAGCATATTATAAGGCAATAAGAGCTATCCTTAAACTTAAGTCCTGCTTTAGTATTCTAACGCTATATTCTATTAACTAAAATATAATATTAATTAAACATCTTATAGAAAGCGGCGTAGACCTTTAATATACGGATAATTTTATATAATAATGTTATCTAATTATATATAGAATAATAGCAGACTATAAAGAATAAGTGCTGCTTATAGGTGTTAAAAGCTAATAGCACTACACTATATGCTAGGTCCCCCCTCTAAAGTATAAAAACTTAACTAAGAAATAATACCCGCTACGCACCTATAAGGAGACGAGAAGATAGATTAAACGCTAGTAACTAAAGAATATTCTTTTATCCTTAGATAACTGGGTATAACTAGTAGAATATTTTATATAGTACTATCGCCTATTTAATATCTATAAGAGTATAATAGTAGATGTTCTATATTAGCTTCTAAAGAGTATTATTATATAACTTATTAAATGGGTACGGAAACTAGTAGGCGATATTGTCTAGCTAAAAAGAAAGAAAAGAAGGATAAAGATAATTACAATAAATATATCTATAGAGGCTTAGCTTAATTAGCGTTTTAGATTAGTTTTGGCTTTTATAGGGCTAAAAAAGTTTAATAATCTGTTATTTACTAAAGTTACTTAATAGATAGGTAATAAATAAAAAGCTATAGTTTGTTAACTTATTACTATACTAGCTCCACTACTATTATCTAGGGAACTATATACGATATATTTTACAAAAGCTGTATACAACTTTATTATTATAGCTTAGTATTATACCTATAATAAGGAGACACTACGATATATAATATACTTAAAGGTGTGTTTTAAAGTTTCCGTTTAAAGGTAAAGGATTCTAATATAAGCTATTTTAATATACTAAAATTCCATGCTCTTATATATTTTAAGGAAAATATCCACCTATACGGATACGTAGATAGGTACTATACTGGCGTAAATAGCGAAGCTAGACACCGTTATATTATTAAAGCGTTTTATAACTTAATAAATAAATAGGATTTACTATCTTAAATCTGCTCTTATAATTTAAGATAGGTAGTAATACTAGTAATAGAAGACGAAATAGCTTTTATAAATAGTAATTCTATATTATAGTATGCTTAGTATCTAAAGGTATAAGTTATTTAACTAATATAACATTTAGTAGTTATAAAGCTTTAATAGCCTTTAGAAGATATAGATAGAGTAATAGATTTTATTTAGAGGCGTGGCTTTATATATCTTATATAGTAAACTACTATAAAATTCTAGAGTTTCTAGACGGCATTATAGTATAGGCGAAACCTATAAGGTAAACGTGCCTAGAACTCCAATATAGACTAGAAAGATAAGGACCCTTTATAGGTTAAGCGCCTGCTTATTAAAATATATCCATCTATTTACTATTAGAAATAAGATAGAAAAAATACAACTGACCTTAAGGGCTAAATTAGTGAGGTAGTATATTGTATACTAAATTAGTAATGTTTTAATTAGTAGAGGCGTGATTATGTATAGGTTTAAGAGTATGTAAATAACGGCGGCCGTATTAGAAAGGGCTGCACGCCGTTAGGTAAAAGACTTATAGGCTAGCTTTAGCTAATTATTACTATTCTAGATATTAAAAGGTTAGATAAGTATAGTGTATATATATAGTATAGTAGAGCTATAGTAGAGCTGCTTTAGCTATTAAATTATGGACTGCTGTATCTAATATATAGTATAGTTAAGGTAAAAAGGTGGCCGCGCTTAAGCATAAATACTAGGTAAGTACTTAGAGGTAGTCGCTTTTATTTAATGCTATCTATTCTATAAAGCGCGTATATTGTTTTAGCCGCTACTTCTTATCTAGACTTATACTACGTTAATAATTATATTAATTAAGACTAATATAATACTTTATACTTAAACAACTTTCTTAAAGAAGGAACTTATATTGCGTTATTATATAGAAGCTAGGGTAAATAGCAAAAGCGGCTAAGCTAGTATAGAACCTATAATATATAATGTAATAATAAACCTATATAAAACTATATAGGACTATATAAGATTATATAAGATTATATAAAATTATTTTAATCCTAATATATATTATAAGCTAGTATACTATAGGCTAAGAAAATAGTAAAATTTTATTTACGTAATTAGTATATAACTTTAAAATAATATATTATATTACCTTAATTGCATATTAAGGAATATGCAGTTAGCTTTTAAAGTTATTAAGTAGGTTAACTGCGTATTATTTAACTTTTAAATATATTAAGTTGGTTAATTATATATTAAGTTTGTTAAGTTATATATTAAGTTGGTCAATTGCATATTAATTATACGAAACGCGCTAAACAAAGTCTACTTAAATCTTATCCCCAAATATTTCCCCAATAAACTAGGGCTTTTCTTTTTTAGATTATTAGTGCAGTTATTACCCTACTTATTTTTCTAATAGAATTTACCTCTAGAGAAGTTTTCTTTTAACCTCTTAAAGTATTCCCGTAAAGGTGCCGGATAGGTATTAAGTTAACCCTAAAAGTCTTTCCTATTGCTTAAAATCCCTAACTTTAACCCATTAAAAGTTTTCTTTAAGAACGGCTTCTTTAAATGTTAGGTTTACCCTATATTACTACTAAAGTGCCTATACTTTTAGTAATCCCTTAACTTTTTACAAGAAGAGGTTTAGTTCCTTACCGTATTCTTAGTATTTAGAACCGCTTGTTTAAAATCTATATATATAGTAATCCGTAGTAGGGCTCCTACGCGCTTTATTTTGTTATAAATTACTAGCTTAATTCTAGCCTAAATAAACCTAATCTTCTCCTTCTTATAAACGCTACCTTCCCTATTTTTAAAGGGCTTTAAATCTATCTATTAAGTATAAGTTTCTATAAAGTTTATAAACTAGCGGAAGTCTTAATAGTCTAACTATATACCATTCTAGGATTGTTCTATATTGTTATATTATATAATATATAGATTTTAGGTCTAATCCTTTAGGAAGGTCTATAGCTATAGCTATATAATAATTTACTCTTTATTAAGTTAATTAAGTGCGATTTAGTTTAGCGATCGGTTTTTAATATTATCAATAATCCAGTATATACGTTCTTCGGTATTATCTTATATTATTAGCATCTTAAAAAGTTGTCTACCTTATAAACCTAATTATCTAGCTATTAGGCGTTAGGTTTATCACAAAGTTCTATATTATTAAAGGCCTTAGCTAGTTAGTTTATATCCTTTTTCCATTTATTATATAAATGCCTCTCTAAGTTTTCTATACCGATTTAGGTAGGTACTAGGTAGCCCCTAAAAAACCCTTAGCCTTAGCTAGGTTATAAAAGTATTTATTTAACCTAAATTAAACTTTACTAAATATAGCTTTGCCCTTAAATGGTTCTAATATATTTATTAGTAGCTTCCTCCTATATAGCTTCTAAGAGCCTTATAACGGCTTCCTAATATCTATCTTAAAGGAGATTGGTATAGGGCTTTTAACCTTTTAAACTTAGGCCTAAGGAAGCTCTTTTTATAGAGGTAATATTAGCACTAATAACTAGTGTGGGTTTCCTAATAAGCCTTAGGTCTTAAGTTAGTGTTTAAGTTAGGTTTTTTTAAAGGGGTAGCCCTACTTAGCCTATAAGTAGTTTATATACCGCTACTATGCTAATTATAGGCTAGTGGTCTTCTAAGAGGGTTCTAGTTAGGTCCCTAGTTAGACGTATTAATATATTTCTTTCGCATTTCTAGCTTAAGGGAAAATCTTAAAGTTATCTTTAGCGCTTAATCTTTTAATTGGCCTAGGTGGAATTATTCGGCCGTCTTACCTAGAGGTTTATATTATTGTAATCTCTTACTATTAAAGGGGCCTTCTTGCCTTAGCGTAACGGCTTTCTATGAGGTGTCTATAGAGTTTCTATTTAGGTTATTATAAGATTTTTAAAGGAGGATAGTAGATATAAATAAAAGATATAAATAAATAATCTAGTCCTTAAGCTAGCTGTCCTTTTAAATAAAGTAAAAAGTATTTAAATATAAGGGGACTTCATAAATAAGGGGCTATAAAAACACGATTATAGAATATAATACATTAGTAAGAGAGACGAATTCTTAAAAAGGTAAGGCCTCTAGAATTATAGAGACTATATACTATAGGCATATACCTTTAGCACGTAACCAGTAACTATTTAAGGGGTATCTAAGGGTTGTTTTAAGGGCAACCTAAGGTAACCGTATGTTATGGGACACCCCTATAATACCTTATATATATCCACCTATTTCCACTAACTTAGCAATTAGAGATTAACTGCGAAATAGCAATCTAATAGCAATCTAACGGCAACCTATGGCATTCTGCTATATTCTACTAAGTTCTGCTAGGACTATAACCTAAACCCTATCCTACCCTATATACGTATTAACTAAATAACTACCTAAATATATATGGTGGTGGGAATGTATCTATTTTTAGGGTTTATTAGCCGCCGCTTTTGGCGGCGTTCTCACCTCGCTTAGACCCTATCACATCGCCGCTTTAAAGAAGCTCTATTTACTTAAGTACTTCCTATTCCTATTATACCCCGTCTATTATTCTAGAGGGGTTAGAAATAGAACATAAGCTTTAATAAAGCTTATCGGCGCTTGCATTAATTTAATATAGTATAGCCCATATAAAAAAGCTAGCATCTACTTAAAGAAATAGCCTACTCGCCTTCTCCCCGCACTTCCTCCCTTTACTATCCTTATTCTACTTCCTCTCCTACAATTTAATCCTTATCTATAATGCTTACCTTACCTATTTAGTAAACTCGCCGTCGCCAAAATAGTAGTATACCTATTAAAGTAGCTACTCCGGCTCACAGGACAGAGAGGAGAGAAGCACTTTACGCCGCCGCCGTTTATTAAAACTTAAATTTATAACTCTAAAGTCCAGACTTAGATATAAACACTAATCTAGATATATATATTCGTTTAGAAGATAGTATAGATTTAGATTTTAGAGAACTAGATACGGAATTAGATATAAAATTAGATACGGAATTAGATGCGGAGTTTAATATAGAGTTAGATACGGGATTAGATATAGAATTAGACTCTAAAGCTAAGAAAATACTAAAAGATATTACTAAATTAGAAGAGGAGGGACCCATAAAACTGAACCATACTTCTTATACTAAGAAACTATAAAAAAGAAAAGGCGAAATCTAGGAGATATAAATTATAAAAATTTCCGCTAACTCATTATTATACCCTCTAATTACTATAAACTAGGTACTGCCTAAAGATTAAAAAGAAAACTAAAAAAAACCGCAGACGATTAGCTGCGTAAATACGCCCCAATAGTGTTTAAAGTATATCTTTACTGGCAAAAGAGATAATTTTAAATTAAGAAGGAGAGCTTAATATAAAGCTATTAGAAATAAATTAGCATATACTATATAGACCTTACACGCCATTAGATAGACAGTAATATCCTTAATAATGTTTATAATATAAGTTCCTATCCTTCATTTAAGGTAGGCTAACAGCTATAAAAGTAGATCCTAAGCCTTAAGCTTAACAAGTTATAAAAGGAAAAGTACGCTATATTTATTTAAGACCTTTATACTATCCTCCACGCTCTTTAGATTAACAAGACTAAGCCACTCTATAGCTTTATTTAAGTCTAGATTTCGCTTCTTCTCCCACTTAGTATAGCTATAGCTATAAGACCAAGCGCTAGTACTAAAGGCAGCAATAAAGCCGTCTGGTTTAAGAATATTAACATTATAATTATTCGCAGTAAGAAACACTCTAATAAAAGTACAGTTATAGTAAATATAAACCTAGAATATATTAAGAATAAAGAAAAGGATAGTAAACCGTAAGCTTTATACTATATCTAAATAATATATCCTACTAACTATAAATCTATAGAAAGAAATTTACCTTCCGTCTAAAAGACCTTCCTATATTCTATATTATTTCGCATATCTTAGCTATTAGCGTTAGTTAAAACGCATTCTAAGATAACTTTACGAGTATTTAAGACATCTTTAACCTTAAGGTACTGGCGCACCGTAATATACTATATATTAGGTAAAAGGACAAAGTACTAGATTAGCTATTCTTCTACGACGTTAGCCATATAACTAGGGGTGGCAATATTATAAAAAAAAAAGGCCTTTCTATACGCCTAAGGCTTATTACTAGGTTTAAGGAGGCACTAGAGCTATACTAGCTACGACGGGCTTTAGGTAAAAACATTAACGGTAGGTCCGCTTAATAATTACCTTTAGACCTAGTTATATATTAATTATATAGATAGACACTCTTACTCTAGAAAAGCGGAACTAGACTATAGGCTATATTAGTAGTATATATAAGAGATATTATATACTAACGTATATTGTAAGCGATTACTAAAGCATCTATTTTGGAAGTCCTTTATAGAATCTCCTTATTAAATCTATCGCGAGAATAGGGCTGTTATAAGATCAATAAGCGCCTACAAAGCTTAATAACAACTAGCTAAAAGAAGTCCGTAATAACCTTAAGCTTAAAGCGCTTTATAATAAATAAGAAAAATATAAAAACCATATCTATAATAAAGGCCTCTACCCTATTACCAAGGCTAAAGGCACTAAATTATACCGGTAATATAAAGAGACTAAGCGGAATATTAGTATAACATATTAAAGGTTGCAGAGGGAACAATTAATAACCGCTATTTATAAATTCTATAACTTAATTAACATAATTAAGATAGCCAGGCAACTTAGTAAAAAGGGCCCAAATAAGGTATTAACACTACTAAGAGTGGAATTTAAACTTTAAGAGCGGGCTACTATTACTAGAATACTCTTTACACCTTTTAAAACTAAAAAAGCCTAGGTTAAGTTTATTAAAAACCTAGCTTGACTATATTATTAATAAGAAACGGCTTAACGCAAACCTTTAAAATAGAAGAAAATAGACTTTATTACCTTTAAAAGCGAGAAAATATCTTACGTGTAAAAGCAAAAGGATATCAGTTTTAAAAGTACCTTAAATTACCAAACTCCCAACCATATATCCCTAAAGGAAGAGTCACCAAATAATAAAGATTATGGGACTATTTAATAAGAGCTTAGTACTTCAGACGCCGCTAAAGCTAAAACTATTTAGTTATACCCTATAGAGCTTTCCTACCTAGTATACCTTATTTATATAGGCAATAATAGGTTCTTATATAAAAAACGGATACGCTATATACCGTAAAAAGACGTCCTAAAGAAGCACGTAGATATCTATTTTTAACGCCCCAAATATTAAAAAGAGTTTTAATATTGTTACCCTAAATATTCTATTAAGCTAGATAGCATAATATATTTTAAAAGACATGCATATAATGCGTATAAAGTGTCTTACTAATATACATAGACTCCCCTCCGTTAGTATATATTATAAGGGGAACGCATTATTATTACTATCTCTATATTTAAGATAACGAGCGAAAGAAGATAGGAAGGGAAAAAGGGAGGAAGGTAATAGTAGATAGCTCCTTCTCTATTTAGTCATAGATTATATTATATTAAGAAGTTTTCCTTTAGAGAGAATTCTTAATTAGAAGGAGTGGTAAGGGAAGTAAAAGAGATAGGGGGTAACTTAGCCGCGAAAGTCTATAATAAGGTCCTCTTTATAGCAAAAGGCATTAGTATTACCACCTATTTACCATCTATTCGGCACTTACTTATTACTTATCTAGTTCTTTATAGGAATTTTAATTACTAATAAGCCGGCAAACTTAAATATATATTAGAAAGAAGAGCAGATTTATAACATAGCTAAAACCAGCCTTATAATCTAATGTAAATATATACCGCCCAAATAAGCGGATTGCCTTTTTTACTCTTATCTACTTCGTATTCCAATAGCCTTAAACGCCTTATAGTTCTCGTTCTAGGTTTTAAAATATCTTCCCCTTAAACTTTAAAAGTCCTATAGATCTTACTTTACGCCTTTAGCTTATGCTACCTTAGCCTTACAGCCCTATATATACTAGGTTAAGGGATAGTCGCTTATAAATTAGCTTCCAGTTTTTATACTTTAAAAATTCTATATATAGTTACCTGTCCTATATATCTATTATACTAAAGATATATTAGACGTATTAATTCGTTAATAGTAGTAATACTCTCGCACTATTATAGGTATAATAAATATATAAGAGGATTTAAGTAGTAGAGAATAGTATAATAAGACACAATCTATATAAAAGAAAAAGGACATAAATATAAAAAAAATTTAAGAGAAAATAAAAAAAGCAATATTCTAGGAAACCTAGATAGCTTAATAGATATAAGAAGATTAACCTAGGGTCTGCTAGAAAGCCACGCATACAGTTTATAAAAATCCTATTTAACTCTAGGTAATAAAAACTGGTCAATACTAATAGAGGAGTAAGATATTAATTAGAGGCTTAAACTAAGTAGAATAAAGAAGATCTAAAACTTAATAAAACTAGCTAGCAACTACAATAATAGTATAGATTGCCATAATAAGAACGCCTTTAAGCCAGTCTATTTTAGTATTAGTTATAATAGATTACCTATATAAAAAGGAAAACTTACTAGATTTACTATTCTAGATAAGATAATTTACTAAGAGCACGGTAATAAACAAAACAGTAATTAGAAAAGTATTAAAATAAAGCGTTATATAATTCTAGCCTATAATTTAACTAAGTATAATAATAAATAGGAGAACTAGAAGAGCGATTTATATACTAGATCCAATAGTAATATTAATTACTAGATTTATTTTATCCTTATAAGCTACTATAACCACTATTATATACTCGGCAGCGTTCCTAATAATTAGGAGTAGGATAAGGCTAATAAAAGTAGTAGAGATAGTGCTGCTTGCCGTAATATTACTAATACTATTAACTATAAACTTAAAACAAAAGGCGACTAACGCAGTAAAGATTCTAAGGGTTATAATTGCACCCTAGATCATTAATTAGGGCTCCTTAATCTTATTATCTTCCTTTTCTACGTTTAAATCCTACATAGGCTATTCTTGGTTTACTCCACCTCTAAATATAGCCAACACTCCAGCGCTAATCTATATAATACTATAAAGAGGTATACCCTACTTATAGGAGGACCTATACTTAGGAGCCCTTTAGCTTAGAGTATTATACATTTTAGTATATAACTTTAATTAAAATATAAGGTAGCAAACGTATACAATTAAAAGGATAATAGCTATTCCATAGGAAAGCTCTAGATTAAGTGTAGAGCTATTAGGGCTCGTAGCTGCGTAGGTTAATACCTATTATAGGTCTAAAGCTATTATTAAACTTACTTAATAGCGTAGAGTGGAAGGCGGTTAAAATAATTAAACTACTAACGCATAGAGCTAGAAGACCGGCCGCAGTACCTGCTACTATTATATTAAAATGTTATTCCACCCGGTTAATACCTCTAAAAAAGAAGTATATGCTAAGAATAAAGAGTAAGTTTAAAAGCATACTACTAATTAAAGAAGTTTTAACAATAGTAATCTAGCCCTTAGTTAGGGCTAAGATAGAGACAATTAATTTAATAGCGTTTTTACGCTAAATATTAGATAATATTAGGATAAATAAGAAGCGAAGAACGTACCTAAAAGTTGCGTTTAAAAAACTACCTAATATATTACTAGCGCGGAGCGCAATCTCTTTAGTAGCGTAATTAAGCATTATAGTAAGCGGAATAACGTCAATAAAGTTAACAATAAATATAGTAATACCGTTAATATAAAGATAATTAACTACGAAGCCGATGGGAACAGTAAGAAGAAGTATATTTATTTATAAGCTAAATAAGACGGCATAAACCTAATCCTTAGCAGGTATATTACGCTTTAAAGCTACTTTTAGCCTTTCCTCTTTAATTATTAGCTTAAGATATAAGGATCTTTATAGGCCTATACCGGCCTCTTTATTAGGTTATTTATTATTAGGCCTTATTTAGGCTGCTTAATAGGCTTTTAAGAGTGTTACTAGATCTAAATATACTATTATAAGTATGGTTTTTAATTTTTCCTAAAAAAAAAAGCATAATAGAGAAGGGCGATTTTATAGCCTAGAGGGTACCCATATATAGCAAAGACTAAGAAGTCCGATAGTACTTAGGCTAACACTAACGCCTTAAATCCACAATAATGTGTTTAGCTTTTTTTTTTAGTTAATTTTATAAGTAAGGATCTAAAGTAAATTCCAGAATAGTTACTATAGAGGAGAGGAGGATTAACATTAATAACTAGATAGAACGGCTAATAAAAAAAGAGAAGGTAGAGTATTCTAATAGATAAATAATAAGTAAAGAGTAAACCGACTACTTATAGAAATAAGGACGCAGTAGAATATATAAATAAAGGTATAAGTCTATATGCCTAAGTACTAGCTGCTTAGTGTCTTAAATATAAGTCCTTCCTTAATGCAAGGCAGATTAATAGGAGTTATTATACCGCCTATATAAGGTAGAACGCTTATAAAGGGCTTAGCTAAAATGCTAATTAAACCACACTATAACATACTAATAGCTCCTTTACTATAGATAGGGAGTAAATATACAAGATTAACTAGCTAAGATAAGTCTATTACTTAAGCAGTGCCCTACTCCGTAAAGGGTAGGCGTTAGGAGTAGATTATATAATGCTATTCCTGCTAGGTAAGGCGTTATTAGAGGGTTATTATTGGCTTCTAGTTCTAGTTTATAATTTTATATAAACGCTTCTAAACCCTACACTATTAGGGCTGTCTAAAAGCTAAGTTACCTATTTACCTTATCTTAACCTTAGACCTAGCTCGTTACCTATTAAGGCGATAAAAAGTTGCATTAAGGCGTATAATAGGGCTTAAGTAAAGCCATGTAACTAAATAGGCATTGCTATACAAAGTAACGCTTAACCGGCTACCTCTATATCGCCGTCTTAAAATAATTAGAAGAAAGGGGTTAATGCTAGCCCTTATTATTTAATGTAACCCTCCTATAGAGGTATAGCAAAGGTAGGTATAGACAGAAAGGATTATACTTCCATTATGGCCGTATTATAGCGCATTTATAATACTATACTAGTATCCCTAAGTTAGTAAATTGGCTTAACTTTTAAGTCATAGTTAAAGCGGAGTCCACCGTTAGCTCTCTTATTAGCTAGGTAGTAAAGAGGAGCAGGATATAAAAGGCCTTTATATCCTTTAACCAGACCTATATTAAGTATAGTATCCTTTAAGAAAATCCCTCCTTACTTTCTTATAAAGATACTTAAACTATTAGCTGCCTTATCTCTTTAATAATAAGCCACTTAGACGCTATAATAGAGGATACTATATTATATTAGGCCGAGGTGCGCTTTAAACATTAAATTATTTACGGGATACCGCTAACGGAGCTAGGATATACCGTATACTTCCTATTCTAAGGGCTCCAATAAGGCCGTTAATATAGTAGGGTAAGTATACAATAGTTACTTCTTCGTAGTTTTATTCGTTTGCTAGCTTACTAATATAAGTAGAATATCTAGTTAGTATTAGAACGTAAGAGTGATTTAGAGAATAATAAGGCTAATACGAAAGGAACTATAAGGAAATACTTACTCCGCACTAATAAGATAAAGAAGTCATCTTAATATAATCTGTTTAGTAACTCCTTTTAATTATTACGGACGCTTTAAGTACAATGCTACGACTACTAGGAGAGGAGTTAGAAGAAGCTAGTTGGTTAATTTAGGCACGGTCCAGAATAGAGCCAATAGAACTATATAATAAGGAATAGTAACTAAGGTTATATAACGTGCTACGTATTAAATAAAAGGAATAAGAGGAATTTACGTACCTTATATATAAGACGTATATTACGTATAAGAAGGATTTTATAGAAATATAGTTATGTATTTAAAGACCTTTAATCCCTACCTAGATAGTTCCTTTCTTGTAGTAATTCTTAGAATACAATTAGAGTTAATTTATTAGGCAACTACTCTACTAGTTATTATTACGTTATTAATTTTAATTTATATTACCTATATACCTAGCCTAATAATAAGCCTATTATAGTTCCTATTATAAGGTTCCGTTATACAATTACTACCTAGTTACGGTATTGAATATAGAAAGTTAAATAATATACCACTAAAAGCAGCCACCATAACGCTATTAACGGCGGCAACTACTTTGGGGTTAGAAGGAGACACTAGTATAGCGGATACTAACTTATAGCAACTAGTAACGGTTAAATAACTATAAAAGATAATTAACCAGTTAACAACTAATAGTATAGTGCTAGAAGAAAGGGTTAATATAATAGGAGCAGCGAAAATTAAGTTACTATTAATTAAAAGGTACTTAGGAGAAAGATTAAAGCTTAAGGGATTTCTTACGTAAATATACTTTAAGGTTACGTAAAAAGGAGTAAAGCTACTAACACCTATAAATCGAATAGCCTATGTAGGACTATTCCTATCGGGAAGGGCACTTAAGTAGTTTAAGCCTTACCTAACGGAAATATAAGCTAATGGAATAACGACCACCAATTAGGAGGTGCGGTTTATATTCTTAAGCTAAAAAGGGTTTATAGAGCAACTTATATAAATATTTAGAGACCTAGAGGCGATAATTACAGCAGAAAAGAAACTCCAAGATATTACGCAGTAAACCTTAGCAATTAAGTATACAATATAGTTCTAAACGTTAGCTATATAAGTTAAGTGGAATAATAAGGCGCTTCTAGCACAATATAGGTAAGGGCTTAAGACTAAAGTCTAAAATATAATTATTCTAATAGAAGATGCGGATACCCTAAGGGAACTAATAGATTAAGTAATTAAGATTAATAATTAGATCTACTAAAGGGAACAGGCCAAGAGAGGTTAAAATAGAGTTTTATAGTTATATAAGACGCAGAGTACGTAATAACTAAAGCTAAGTTAAAAACTATAGTATGGCGCAGAGCTAATAGACCTAAGCGGTACTAAAGAAGCCTATAAAAGATAGAGTAAGAAACTATAAAAACCTAGAGGTTAAGGATCTAGTAATTATAGGACTAAGGAATAGAGGCTAAACTAGGGATCTTAGCAGTAGAAGACGTTTAGGCGGACTCTATAGTAAAGTTAATAGTTTAAAGACGGAGCTTATATAAATTATAGAAAATAAGGTTACTTTGCGAGGGATTATAAAGATAGTTAAAGTTATTATATAATAAAGAGAACCTAACTAATAGTAGAAGACATATATATATAGAGGGATAATAGTATACTATAAGGAACAAAAGAATATTTAATTAGAAGTTTCGCGTTTTACTATAATAACGCATACCGAATTTATAAAGACGCTAAGTATAGCGTAAGCTATTAGCTATAAAAGCTAAACCCTATAGTATATAGAGGAACTAATAAACTAGTTTATAAATCGGATATTAAGGACAATAAATTTAATATAGGCAAAATATTTTATAACAATAAGGTAATAAAAGTAGCTTACTAGGAGCATGCAAACCTTAGAGATATTATACTAAAGGTAAAGGATAATTCCACTATAGAATAGGGAATATTAATAGGGATTAAAACCCCACTAAATATAATATCTATCGCTTTATAAGACGTAAGAGAAGTAGGACAGCAAACTACTTCGGCACTTAATAAAGGTAAAAGGCCAAAGGCTTAAGATTCTTAAGAAGAGATAAGAAATAACTAAGATTCTTAAGATAAGATAAGGTATACCTAAGGACCTATAATAGACAAAAACCAATAAAGTAGGGTAGTAGCTTAGTTTAAAAAATATACGAATAAGCTTAGGATAAAGTTTCCTATAGGTATAAGACTCTTAAGATAAAATAAGTAAGATTTAAGACTTTTAAGATAAGATAAGAACACCTAAGCTTAGTTAAACTAAGGCAGGAGCTAAGCTTAAGTTAGAAGCAAGCTTAGGATTAAAAATCCTATAAAACCAAGATTTTAAAATATAAATAAGGACTATTAATAAGATTAAAAAGTAAGAAGACTTTAAGGATCTACTTATAAGACGCGAAAAGAAAGAAACTATAGAGGAATTTAGAGTAAGAATTACCTTATAGCAAGAATAGAAACTAGATAAGAGATCTAGCATATTAGGACATATATAAGATAGAGCACTAGTATAAAGGATTACTAATAGGCCTAGAGCAGGCATACTAAGAGCTAAGTGGCTTACTAAACTAGAATAAGAAGAGGATTTAGGGATTCTAACTAGGTTTAAAGAATAATATATAAAGGGCTATTATAATATAGTAATAAGAAAATACTTCCTTATAGACAAGCCGTATATACTTAAAGGGTTATACTAAAAGTAGTATAGACAGCGATATAATAGCAAGTGGGAAGATTTCTATATATAGTTAGATAAAAAAAGTTGTCTAAGACCACCTAATTATAGAAAAGGCTATAACTTATATTAAAGGAGCCTTAATTTTAACGTTAAAGGATCTAGAGGAGTAATTAGAGGATTAAAGAAGTAAGAGGCAAATCTTAGTACCTATAAATAAAGTTATAACGCTTAGATTAATATAAGAAAGGTTTAAACTTAAGGATAAAAACGAGCTAAGAGTTAACCTAAAACACTAAGTATATTATATATTAGTATAGATTACGTGCGTAAATAATATGTATAATATATATAAAGTACCTAAAGATAAAAACTAAAAGTATTTTAAAAAAATATATTAGATAACGGATAAGGCAAAAATATAGAAATACTAAGTATATATATAGTTAGCACCTAGTAAAAGTATAAAGCTAAGGGGACTTAATACTTTAACCAGGAAGATTCCTTATGGAAAAATACCTAGATAGATAATAGTGGTGGGAATACTTAGAGAATATATATCTATAGTATATTAAGGATAAAAAGCAAACTAAGTATTAGCTAAAAGTAGACTAAATATAAATAGGATTAAGCAGCTAATAGTTAGGAAAAGTAGAGGCCTATAAAACTAGAGGGAACTAGTAGTAAAGCCTTAAACCCTTAAAGGAATTTAAGAATAATACCTAAATTTATAAGTTAAGTGGTAAGATTAATAGTTTAAAGCATTAATAGATAGTAAAGTAATAAGGAACTATATATTACTAGTAGCAGTTAAAAGAATAGGGTTACTATATAGGAAAAAGAAGCATCTTTACCTATTAGTAATAATTTTAGGAGATCTAATAGCCTATAGAGGAGGTATTATTAACCTTAAAATAGGACCTATTTAGTTAACTATTAAAAGGAGATAAATTAAGATGTCTTTTAATATATTGCTATTAGGGAATAATAAGGCAGTACTAGGAATGCCTTAGTTACAGAAATATAATCTAAGGATTAATTAGGTTAGGTTAAGTTAATATTAAAGATACTTAACGCCGTAAGATATAATAATAAGCTAAGTTAGTATAATACTAAGTTAGAGTAATATATAAAGAGACTAAGTAAGGCTTAAGTTATATACTAAAAAGATACCATAAGTATAGCAAGAAACTATAATAACTAGAAAGTTAAAAGCTATTAGAGTATATAGTATAGAACTATAAGATAGAATTAAAACTAAAAATAAGTCTAAGGTTCTTTCTAATCTATAAGCTTACTAAAGAAAAAGGTAGAGCATTAAAAGAGTTTATTTAGGGAAATCTATAAAAGGGATATATTAGACTATTATAGTTATTAATAGGTTATCTAGTACTATTTATACTAAAGAAAAATAGTAAACTAAGGCTGTGTATTAACTATAGACAGTTAAACAGCATTACTAGAAAGGATAAATATCCTTTACCCTTAATTAGTAAGATCTAAAATAGGATAAGTAATATATAAATCTTTATAAAGATAGATTTAAGATAGGCGTACTATTAAATTAGGATTAAGGAAGGCAACAAATAAAAAGCAGCCTTTAGATTAAAAGAAGGACTATATAAACTATTAGTTATGCAATTTAGGCTTATAAATATACTAGCATCATTCTAGAAGCGTATTAACAATATATTAAAAGAATACTTAGATAAATTTGTTATAGTATATCTTAATATTATTATTATCTACTTAATAATAGAGGAAGAGCACAGAGAATATATTAAATAGGTTTTAAAGAGACTACAGGAAGAACAAATACTAATAGTAATTAAGAAATATAAGTTCTTTATAAGGAAGACTAATTTTATTAAATTTATTATTAAACTAGGCTAACTTAGTATAGATCTAAAGAAGATTAAGGCTATAGTAAATTAGTAGGAACTAGAGAACATTATATAGTTAAAATTGTTTTTAGGGTTTTATAATTACTGTAAAAGGTTTATAGCGTAATAGTTAAAGGATATTAAGCTATTTACGTAATTAACGAAGAAAGAGGAACTATAGGTATAGGGGGAAGAATAGTAAAAATTATTTAAATAAGTTAAGGAATTATTTACCTAAGAGTTAGTTTTTAAGATCTATTAACTAGAACTAGAAACAATTATAAAAATTAATATATTAGACTATATATTAGGGGCGTGCTTTATATAAAAATATTAAAATTAATAGCACCTAGTGGCATACTATAGTTGGAAGATAATACCACTAAAGTTAAACTATAATATCTATAATAAGGAGTTATTAGGTATAGTTACAGTATTAAAGAAATAAAGAGCATTTTTATAAGGCATAGAAAAACTATTTATAGTTAAAATAGATTATAAAAACTTAATAGGATTCCTAATAATAAAGGAATTTAACTAAAGATAGGTTAGATAGGCAAAGATACTTACAGAATACTATTTTAAGATTTAGTATACTAAGGGTATAAACAATATAAGAGCAAATACTTTAAGTTAAAAGGCTAAACTATAAAATAATAAGAAGCTATTAGGGGCTTTACTATAAAAAGATATAGACGGATTAATTAGGTTTAATTATCTAAAGATTATAGTAACTTAAAAAGAACTAGAAAGAGTTTATAAGTTACTAGAAAGCTTTTAAGTATAAAGAATTCTAAAAGTATAGCTAGAAGATCTATAGATAGATATATATAAATACTAGGAAGTAAAGTATATCCTAAAAATCATAGTAGAGTAATTTATAGTAGATTTCTATAAAGGAATAACTTAAGGATATAATAGAGCCATGGGCTTAGTATTAAGACTCTAAAAGGAGTATATTATAGATAGAATCTAGGGCTTAGTATAGAAAGTTACTAAAGAATATTTAGATTGCTAAAGAAATAAACTAATAAGGTATAAGCTATATAGAGGGCTATAACCTATTAAAATACTAGACAGACTATAGGAGGTTATATTATAGAACTTTATTATTAAGTTGTTAAAATTAAGAGATTTTATTACCGAATAAGATTATAACGTAATTTTAGCAATAGTAGATAAGCTTATAAAGTAGGGATACTTTATAGCGTATACAGAAGAAATATTAGCAGAAGATATTACTAAAATCTATATTAAGGAAGTATTTATAAAATACGGAGCATTAAGTAAAATTATATTAAATAGAGATCTAAGATTTATAGCAGCATTTTAAGAGGTATTTTTAGCGGAATAAGAAGTTAGAGTAGTAACTTTTACTATATATTATCCGCAGACAAACAGTTAAATAGAAAGATTAAATTAGATACTAAAGCAGTTTTTAAGATACTATATTAATTACGTATAGAATAATTAGGTATTATTACTACTAGTTATATAGTTTATATATAATATAATACCTTAAGAAGGAATAGGTATATTACTATTTAAGGCGAATTATAGATATAAGCTAAGAATATTATTATTACTAAAATAAGTGAAGAAAATAAGTAGTATAGCTAAGAAAAGAATAAAGACGTTAATAAATCTTTATGCAGACCTTATAGAATTAGTAAAGAAAGTATAAAAAAGAATAAAAAAGTACTATAATACTAAGAGATCTAAGGAACCAGATCTTAAGAAGGGAGATAAAGTATAGCTACTATATAAAATTTTTAAGAGTTAATAACTAAGTAAGAAGTTAGACTATATCAGACTAGAATCTTTTAAAATTATTTAAAGGATTTTACTAGTTATATTTAAGTTAAACCTACTAGCTAAAATAAAAATCTACCCTATATAGTATATCGCAATACTAGAGCTAGTATATAGGAATATTTAGCTATTAGTCTATAAAGCAGACACGTATAAAGGGCAAGAAAAAGATAAATAATAAGTTTTAAAGATTATTAGCTATAAGACTATTAATAATAAAATATAGTATAAGGTAAAGTAAATAGGCTATAACGAGACTACTTAGGAGCTACTAGAGAATTTAAAAAACGCTATAGAAAAGGTATAGGAGTATTAGAACAGATTAGGTTAAGTAGTATTAATAAAGAAGAATTACTAAAAAATAAGTCACCTAAGGGGGACTTAAAAAGAGTAGTTGCCGAACTACTTAGATCTATTTTCTTCTCAGCCAGAAAAAAGTCTATTCTTTTATTATTAAATTCCTATAAACCCTATTTTATAAGTTTTTACTCCTTAAAACGCACCTTCTTATACACCTTCTTAAGATGGATTAACTAAGTAGATGCCGTAAGATAAGACTTAAGGTCCCTTTGCTAAGTATCAGCTGCCTCCTATTCTACGTTATAGAAACGGCGTAACTCCGCCAGAGTAATAGATAGTTTATTATCTAGCTTTATAGTAGCAGATTAAATATAAAACCCTAAGATAAATTAATTAGGGAACTAGACGACTATTAAAAGTAATAAGTTGCGTATATTTAGTATTAGAGATAAAGTAAATGTTATAGGATAAATAAATATTTACTTTAGTGCACTCTAAGTAAGAGGATAGTTATTGCGAAGATAGGTTTACTAATATAATATAAACTAATCCCTCTTTTAAATAGCGAGAATATAGAGACGGAATAATCTTACTAAGAGATAATATTATAGCGACAGTGCGAGCACGATAAAGAGTTAAAGAAGAAGAAATTACTTTAGGTATAATAAGTAATAATATTAACCAAATTAATTAGACGGATATTATACCTCTAGTAAACAACTTAAAGATATTAGGAATCTTTAAGGACAAAAATAAAGAGGAGGGAGATAGTGTTACGGACGCTTTAAGTATAATATTATAACTACTTAGGGAAGAGTTAAAAGAAGCTAGTTAGTTAATATAAGTATAGTTTAAAATAGAGCTAATAGAACTATATAACAAGGAATAGTAACTAAGGTTATATAATATAATCTATATAATCTATATAATTTATAAGATCTATAATAGAGCAGATAGAGTATACGTATATTACGTATAAAAAGGATTTTATAGGAGTATAGTTATATATTTAAGGACCCTTAATCCCTACCTAGATAGTTCCTTCCTTATAGTAATTTTTAGAATATAATTGGAGTTAATCTGTTAGGCAACCACTCCACCAGTTATTATTACGTTGTTAACTTTAATTTATATTACTTACACACTTAGGCCCATTGTAGTTCCTGCTATAAGGTTCCGTTATATATACGCGAGGTATACGTAAAAGTACGGGACTTTCCTATAGAGGCCCCTGCGGTAGGGTTTTATAATAACTATAGAACTTAAAAAACGTTATAGGAAATATATAGGATTATTAAAAGAAAATAGATTAGGTAATATGAAGAAGGAGCTAAAATTAAAAGGATAAGCTAAAGGTAATAGATAAGCCAGATTATATAAGGGATCTACTATTAGTATATAAGCTGTTTCCGCCTCCTTTTAATTATAATTCTTTTTAGCCTTTTTAACCTTAAGGTTATAAAGGCCTTATCTAACTAAATAAAGCTCCTTTAAGCGTACTTTCTTATAAACCTTTATAAGGCGGTTTAGTTAAGCGTAAGTATCTAATTAAGCCTTTAGAGCCTAAGACGCCTTATTAAAACGGCGCTAAATCTTAATAAGGGCTTTAGTTAGCTTACCCTCTACCCTTTTAGCCGCTATTAATACGTAAGACCCTAAAACAAATTTAATAAGGAACTAGGTAATTATAAAGAATATTAAAATATATACTTAGTATTAAAGACGGATTAAATATTATAGGATAACCGTATATTTGCTTACGTATACTTAGTATATAAAGAAGGTTAGCAACTAGACGGAGCCGTAATTATAATATATACTAACTGTTAGGAATACAGGCAAGTTGCTATTACGTGTCGCCGCGGCACTAGCGTAGCGAGGAGCCCTAAGCTCCTTGCCCTTCCTCAAGTAAGAGGAATATAGAACAACAATCATCATACTACCTACAACTTATAGATACGTGATATTACCTTATGTTACCAACACTAACCTTTTCTCTATATAATAAGAATAGGATAGTATAACTTTACCTAGTAAGAGGATAATAGTTACTAGCTAGTTATAATAGTTAGATATAAAAGATTTAATAAAAGGTATTAAAAATAATAAGGTTTATTAAATTAAGAATAGGAATGCTATACCTTTAATAGATAACTTAGAGATAGGAGATGTCTTTAAGAACGAAGATAAAAAGGAGGGGGATAGTATCACAGACTTTATATTAGTAGTAGTAGAACCACTAAAAAGAGATATAAATAGGTTAGTTAAGATAGTATAGAAGGTGTTAAAACTAATATAGCTATAAAATAAGGGGTAGTTAAGTTATATAGCTAGTTATATTATAAGTTTAGAATATAGAAATATAGAAACTTAGGAACGTAATATACTAATATACTTAATGCATTTTTCAAGTGTAGTTTTAAATACTTAAAGGACTATAGTCCCTACTTAAACAGTTCTCTTCTTTATAATAAATCTTAGAATATAATTAGAGTTAATCTATTAGGTAATCTACTCCACTAATTATATTTACGTTATTGACTTTTTATTTACCTATACACTTAGCCTATTAATAAGTCCACCGTAGTATTTCCTACAAGGCTTTACTATAATATTAGTATACCACTATATATTATCTATCTATTTAATCCCTACTTTAAACTCCTATAAAACTTTAGTAAGGAAAAAATATAAGTAATTACAAGACGATAATTTAATGGCAATCTACGGCAATTTAACGGCAATCTACCGTATTCTACTATATTTTGCCAAGTTTTACTAAATCCTATTAAGTTCTGCTAGAACTACTACCTAAATCCTATTCTGCTCTATATATATATTAATTAAGCAACTAAGCTAATAATATATACCCTTTCTTCTCGTTTTCTTACCTTCCCTCCTTATATAACGTTTTAGCTTTATTATATAGTTTATATATATAGCTTAATAATATCTACTTCGTTATATATTATCGTCGCTTATACTTACTCTATAATACTATATTACGTTAAACCTATACTACCTTACTCTACTTAATATACAGAATAACCTAAAAGCCCCTATATTTGTAATTAACTTACGTAATATATTTACTAAATAATTAAAGGGCCTATAATAGGCCTTATAGACGCCCTTACTTAATAAAAGGCTTAATACTAAGTAATAATTAGATCCCTAAGAAAGAAAATTAAAGAGATCCGCTGTAACCTACTACCTACTATACTATTGCCCCCACAATTTGGAGCTCTGGAGCCTTATCTGGAGCGTTACCGAATAATCGACTTAATTACAGATTAAACGAAGCCATTAAATTAAACGCCACTACTATCTTACTAATTGACGCCAAAGGATGCACGGATTAAGACAATTCTAATCTAGAGGCAATTTGCAACCGAACATACCCTTATATACTACACCACCCTAGCGCATTTGGTTAAAAGGGAGTGTTAATTACGCTAACCAAAATTCGTAGATATATACCTAAAAGAAGGTAAAAATATGATAAAATGGCTGTGTGTATTACTTCGAAAGGTATAAACTCTGCCGTTTTATTATAAAGAATATCTCTATAGAGCCTTATATAAGCACATAGAATAAATTACACTCTAATAAATAGGATAGCGGAGAATATATAAAACTGTTAATCTATAAAGTGGTATATTAGATATAAGGTATAAATAACCACTAGTTTATACTTTTATAGTATATAGCTAAAAGGAATTAAAAGCTTATAACGACCTCTATAAGACGGTATAATCTTACTAATATATATAATATAAGACCTATAATAGGTATAGTTTAGGTTACTAGAATTACTACCGCTTTCTTAATAGGGCGAGGGATAGAAACCGAAGAAATCCTAGACCTTAACGCTAAGGTATATAGTATAACTATTAGGTTATTTCCAGCATCTCCAAAGTATAACTTAGTAATTACTTCCTAAATATATAGGATAACGTTTGTTAGGAACTATAAGATAGGTATACTTATAGCTAGTATAACACTATAGGTTCTCTAGGTAGCTTATTCGGCAACTATAAGAAAGGATACATTCTATACGGCGCAGTGGAGGCCTTTATATATAAAGAAAAATGATATAGGAATAAAACCGTAAATATTAAGGCGTTCTATAGATTCCTTAGCAGCTAAATAGAATTTCCTACTTAGTAAGAACCTTAAGTATAGTAACATAGGAATAGGAGCTTATTCGGTTATGCTGGTATTATTAGGCGGCAAAGGATACCTAATTTTAAGTAATATAGGCTTATTAACATTATAGGGCTTATTCTACTATAAGACTATTAAAACTATAGTATAAGAAATATAAGCTAGTGTGCTAATCTCTAAGGTTATAACCGGAAGATGTTAGCTTACTTTTGTAATATACTAGATAATAAACTAGAGGATCTAAAGTAATATAATTAACCTAAGTAAAGTATTAGTTTTTCCTTTATCTTTAATATTGGCCTTAATAATAAAGTTAATAGGTAGAAGGCGCTTTTGCTCTAGTAGAGAAGGGATTACGTCTTATATTAGGTAATTATCCAAAATCTATACGGATTCCGGATTATAAGACTAAACCTAGAAACCTCTTATATCCGAGTAGAATCCGTGCATAAAGGACTATTAGGCTCCTAAATATTAGCTTTTTCCTAGCCTAAGGACGGGGTAGCGCGCTCTTAGATATTTATTGTAAGTAATATACATAGTAACCTTAGGCGCCATTAAAAGAAAAAATAGAGAGAGTATTCTATCTAGTATTTAATACTAGTATAAGGATCTAGGAGGTAGTATCTAAATATACTATTATCTAACAGTAAAGAAAGACTATAAAAAGATAAGACTATACTATATTAAGTATACCTCTGCCATCTAGTAACTTAGTCTAACCCTTCCTTGTCCCTAAGGATAATCTAGCTAAAGACGGGCTCGCGTATACATTGAGAGCAAATGCGAAGAATAGAGCGGCACAATTAAGGCTGGTATAAGTACGCGCCATTGGAAAACTTCTATTAGGAGCCCAGTTTCGTTTTCACTCTTTAAAATATTATAAAATTGAACTTTCTACCGGCGCGTCGACCAAATGTGAAAAGGAACGAGTTTGAGGGTTGCCAACGTTTGTGAAGAGATGAAGTTAAGGTAAATATGAGGCGTAGGATCGTTTGCAACATAGCGCAGGGGCTGAGTTGGCGTGTGCATTAGGCCATGTTCGATAACTCGTTTTGGCCAGGTCGGCTCCACCAGGTGGGCGCAGCCAGGTCGACACTTTTACAAGGGGGCTACCTGGGCGCAATCTGCAGGGTGTAAGCGCCTCTTCTAGGCGCCAAAGCAGGGGGGGTTTCCCACCTGGTAGGAGGCGTTCGTTCAGTAGGCGATTCGCTAGAAAGGAGCCGTCGCCAGACAGGAAGGGCGGTGAGGATAATGGTTATGTAATCCGCGCAGGACATTGAAAAGGCCTATATAGAATGGATAGTTAGAACCTTATTAATATATCAACTAATTCATAATATCTACTTACTGCTTTTGATGGCCGACGACGATATACCTATAGAGGGTAGCCCTGCCGATACTGCCGACGTTACTGCCTTTACCTATGCTTCTACCCATGCCTCTACTAGCACCCCTCTACTGAATACATCCAGTAACATGCGGATCGTTGGTACCCCCCAACGAAAACTTTAACCCGAGTTTATAATTAATAAGCCGATTAATTAACCTAAAGCTTTAATTTAGAGCCTTATTGTATAGAGCTTAATTAACATATACTAGTAGGTATGGATTTATTTCGCAAATCCTATACCTCTGTCGTGCCTTGCAGTAGGGGGTAAGCTTTAGGTAGAGCCTTGTGCAGAGCCTTATGCAGAGCCTTATGCAGAGCCTTATGCAGAGCTTTGATAAAGTCTTGTGTAGAGCTTTGGTAGAGCCTTGTGCAGAGCTTTGGTAGAGCCTCGTGCGGAGCTTTGTGCAGAGCCTTGCATAGAGCCACGTGCAGACGTGTAGACGTGCAGACGTGTAGACATGCAGACGTGCAGACGTGCGGACGTGCAGACGTGCAGCCGTTTGTTCTAGCGATTAATTACAGAGACATTTATAGAGGCGGTTGTATAGGCAATTGTATGGGCGTTTAATTGATCGTTCGTACGGGCGTTTATGTAGGCGATTAATTAATTAATTAATTATATGGACATTTGTAGAGCTGTTCGTAGAGACGTTCGCATGGGCGTTTAATTAATTGATTGTATAGGCGTTTGGTTGATTAATTGATTAATTATATAGGCGTTTGCATAGGCAATTAATCGATTAATTGACGAATTGTATGGGTATTCGTACGGGCGATTGTATAGACGTTCGTAGAGCCGTTTATAGAGCTGTTCGTGCAGACGATTATAGAGCCTTCCTATTATATTAGTGCTGCGTGTTAGTAGAAATTTAGAACTCCGTATTAAGCTTTAAGTAGAGTTTCGGGTAGAGCTTTGAGCTCAAGGGGGAAACCCCCTTGGACCCCCCCCCCCTACGCACTGCGTGCTCTATTTACTGTGTGGGCAGAGCTCTTGCAGAGGCTTTGGTAGAGCTTTTGCAGAGCTTTTGCAGAGCTTTGTATGGAGGTTCGTGTAGAGCTTTTGCAGAGCTTCGGTAGAGCTTCGTGCAGAGCTTCGGTAGAGCTTCGTGCAGAGCCTTGTGCAGAGCCTTGTGTAGAGCCACATGCAGGCGTTCGCACAGGCGTTCGTGCAGGCGTTCGTGCAGACGTTTGCGCAGACGTTTGTAGAGATATTTGTACGGACGATTGTAGAGCCGTCGTAGAGGCATTTGTAGACGTTCGTAGAGACGATTGTGAGACTTCCTAGTATATTAATGCTGCGTGTTAGTAGAGCTTTGGAGCTCCGTATAGGGCTTCGAGCAGGGCTTCGAGCAGGGCTTCGAGCAGAGCTTCGAGCAGAGCTTCGAGCAGAGTTTCAAGGATACCCCCTTAGACCCCATGCGCACTGCGTGCTCTATTTCACTGCGTGGCCAGTACACTGGGTGGGCAGAGGTGTTGTAAAGCCTTTGGTACAGCTTTTGGTAGAGCTTTGGCAGAGCTTCGTACGGAGCTTAGTGTTTTGAAGTTCGTCACGTGGATTCTGCCACAACTTACCGCGCGCACTTTTTTTCTAACCAATCAGAAGCTAGCTTGGCAGGGTTTGAATTCTAGGACCCGAAAATCGTACCTCGGGTCAATAAGGTCCTTTAAAGCAGCTACCACCTCCACTAAAGCCGCACCAGCGCCTATATTAACATCTGCGACGACCTCTTTAAGGAAGCGACTAAGGAGGATAACGGTAGCAACAACTCTTGCGGCTAATAAGCAGGATAAGGATTAGGACACTAGCAAGCCAGCTACTAAAAGGACTTAGAGGAAGAAGACTATATAGGAAGGCGAAGTTGTTAATAAGTAGGCTTAATTTTTATGGCTTCTAGCCTTAAATAAAGCCTTCTTGGACTTTCTAAGGTTATTAATAACTTAGGGCAAGGAAATAAATGGGGCTACCTTTAAAGCTACCAACTATACCAACGCTATTAGCTTTATTAGCTTAAAATTAGGCTAGGTTCTTACTATAGAGCAGCTAATAAATAAGTATAATTACTAAAAGACGTACTAGCGTAAATAGAAGGCTTATATAAAGGCGTGTTCTAGCTAGGGGGCGTAAAAGGTTACTGGTCTTCTATATACTAATAAACCTAGAGTAATAGACGGCTATTTTAATTGGCATATTAAAAGGTGGCCTTTTAGGAAGAAGCACCCACTTTATTTTAAATAGCTAAAGGAGCTTCTTAAGGGTAAGATAGCCAGCGGCGAATACACCGCGTTAATTAATGACGCGCTTAATAAGAGTTCGGCTTATAATAATTAGGAAGATAATAATAATAGCTTATTTAATACAGACGTAGAGCATAAGAAGGAAGATAAGGACACTAAGTATTTAAATACTCTACTTTAAATAATTAAACGGAGTCTATCTAGTGTATTACTTCCTCTTCTACTTCCTTATCTAAGCTTTCTACACCCTTGCGTTCCCTATTAGTACTTAGTATAACGTTATCTTTAGTAGGCTAGTTACTATTACTAGTTACAGAAAAGAAGCCTTAAAATACTTAGAAAGTAAAGGACCTTAATATGGTATAGTGGTTAACAAAGAACGCAGCTAAAGCTGCTAATTAAAGCTATTTATTAAAGACAGTAAAAGGGTTAGAGGCTTTAAGTAAGAGTATTAGTAAAGCAATGGCGGCTTTTAGTGCTTTAGAGACGACGCTATTAGCGTTAAAAAGCTCGCTAATAAGGAGGGCTATATATAGCTTTATTAAGGACTTATAACGGGACTAGCCTAGTTATAGTAGGAATGTCTCAGTAAAACACTTAATAGATAAATTCCAACGCTTTAACCGAATTTTGCTAGATTAATTAAATTTTACTAAAGTCCATTAAAGACCGCGTATGTATATGCGTACGCATCGACCACTAAGCCCCTAACTATTTAATTATATAATTCTCTTATTATTCCTTTCTCTTCTTTATATAACGTCTTGTTCTTAGCAAGAGCTATATACCCTTAGATTTAGATAGAATTTATATTATTCCTTTAAATCTTCCCTAAAGCCTCTTCGCGCCCTTATATTACGTTATGTTAAAATAACTACTACCAAAATAGTAAATAAACTTAAACCCTCCGCGTTAACTATAAGCATTATAGCCCTAGTTAAGGAACAGTTAACTATAATATAACAGTCCTTTATAGATACTTTAGCCTAACAGCGAGCAATATTAGAAGCTTAGCACTGGCAATTAATAGGAATAATCTATAAAGAACTCCGTAACCTTAAAGCACTTATATTAAAGACCCTAATAGTAATACTTATAAATAAAATTAAAATAACTATATATAAACCCGACCCGTTAAATACAAACCCTAAACTAGTAATAGCAGCTTAACTTATACCTATAATAAACCTAGTACCTACTATAAAATCTAAAAAGCTCCTTAACCCTCTAATATTTAATAGAAATTAAAATAACTTACGTCCCTTTATAACTAAGCTCTGTCTTAAACTTTTAATAAACTATAACTAATACCCTACTAAAGCTAGTAAGATTAGTTATAGAATGTCTTATTTAAGTAAAGACGCTATATAAACTATAGACCCATTTTTCCGTAATAGTACCTTATTAGGTAAAACCTAAGTAGATAGTTATATAGCCGTAAGGTACGGGCGACCCTAGGGCAACCCAGGGGTGACTCGCCCGTGAGGCACGTGCTCTACACATGCCTAGGGAAAACCCTTCCTACCTCGCACACAGACTCCTCCTTTTCCCTTAAGGATTCGTCTCTATCTATACAATATACCTATTGTTCTATCATTGGACTCCCTATCTACATCCTTACCTCACATTTAAATCCTTACCAATCCCCTTAGGAGGATAGCCGGTTCAATTTTCCTACAATACCTCTAAAAAGAAAACCGACGCCTACACCCGACGATAATACGCTGGCGATGCGACTGTAGAACGCCTTAGAATCTAGTGCAGACGAAACCGCTAAAAGCATACCAGCAGAATCTAAGCCACCTTCTGAACCTTAAAACGATCAGACATCTACAAATACTAGAGATTAGTTTAACTTATATACCTAGGCTTAATAAGAGCTTAGCAAGGTTACCAGCATCCTACCTAATACCGCTAATATAAAGGAGCTAGACGAGCTGGCTAAGAAAATAGCTAACTTACAGAGTATTATCAATTCGATAAAGCCCTCCCGTCGCCTCTCTAGTGAAGAGCATAAGTTATATAGCAAACGCATACGCCAATTAAATCTCGACGCCCTAGTTAAGAAGTCACCACCTAATATTAGCGGTACTACTTAATAGCATTTTAACCGGTAGATCGCCGCAGTTAAGAACCAATTTAAGGTTAATAACGCTAACTATAACTATGAGCAACGCACGCGCTAGGCCATTAAAGGTCTTATAAAAGAGAAGATAATTACCCAACTAGTTTATTGCTGGTTAAGTACTAAGGATAAGGGTCCTTTACTATAGGACGAATTTAAGACTATAGTCTAAGACCAGATCAGGAACCCCATAGTGAGACGCTTTAATAACGCTATAACGTACTATACGGCTGTTATAAAGGAGAACTAGAGGTTTAACGTCTTCCTAGCCCGTATACATAGCTTAGAGGACCTCTTCTTATATACCCCTTTTATTAATCCTAAGCAACAGGTAGACTTTTAGTTCTTATGCCTTCCAGCCTACCTATAAGCAGAGCTCTTCCGCCAGAACTTCGCCCAACGGGTAAGAACCGCTAAAGACCTCTTTAATAAAATCCGCTATATAGAGCAATTACTTAATACTACAAAGCTTGCGGAAGATCGCGTAAGTAACAGCGGCAAATTATTATATACGAAGCGCGGTCGTAGCATAGGCTTTATAAAGTTAGGCTTAGGGAACAAAACCTAAAAAGGGCGACGCTTTTCTAAGTAAACTCCCAGGGAGACCACCTAAAAGCCAGATAGCTTAGGGGACCCCTTAGACGCCAGTGCTACGCAGGCGAGTTAAAGAACCGCAGGCGGCCACTGTAAGAAACACTAGAAGCAGGCCAATAAGGAGAAGTTAGCTCGGGCTTCGGAAAACCCAAAGCCCTAGTAGCGTATCTCTCTTAACTACAACTAGGGCCTAATATAGAGGGAGAGAAGAAACGTATTATAGTATATGTTGTAATAAATACGCCCAAAGGCAAAGTCCGCCTACGTACTTTATATAACAATAGGTACTAAATTAACCTCATTAATTAAAATGTCGTCCGTAGGTTTAACCTGCCTATACGCTATACGCTACGTTTACATAAACCTATCGTACGTTTCCTTAATAGTAACTAGATAACAATCTAGGATACTTATAATCTAACAGTTACCACTAGCGACTCCTAGGGTACCTCTCGCACCATTAGCCCGCAGACCTTTTAGGGCGGCTTATTTAATAGTTATGATATAGTTCTTAGATGGGATTGGCTCGCGGAAGCAGATCTATTAATTAGCTTTTATTCTAGACAGTTTATCTAGGGTACTTCGGACCCTAGACGCCTCTAAATAATTACCCTTAACGCTCTCCTAGTAGATATTAAGGCTGGCGAAACAGTCTATTCACTATAGCCAGAAGACTCCTTCTTTACGCCGGTCGTGAATATAATAGAGGACCTATTATTACTAGTAGCGAGTACCCATATAGACCCTCCGGATGTAGAAATACTGGTTATAAACATAGTAGAGGACCTGCCGTCACTAGCAGCGAGTACCCATAGAGACCCTCCAGTGCCGGCGCAGATCACCTATACGTAAGGGGGAGGTAATTAAAACCCCAAAACTATTAAGTATACTACAGTAAAGCTGTATACACTCTTTATATAAGTATACCTACAAAACGCATATTGGCCGCACCCTTCTCTCTACTGGCTCCCGGAAGCACACTACCACACAATAGTTGCTTTAACCTCCGTGGCCTCCGGCCTGCCAGAGGTATATAAGGAGGAAATTAATGTCTTTTCTAATAAGCTAGTAAGCATACTACCGCAGAACTCTAAGTACGACTATACAATCAACTTAGAAGAAGGCAAAACGCCACCGTAAATACCCCTCTATAACCTCTTATAAAAAGAGTTACAGATCTTACAAAAGTACCTAGACAGTGCTCTTAAAAAGGGCTGGATTAGGCCCAGTAAGTCGCCTACTAGAGCGCCTATCCTCTTTATACCAAAAGCAGACGGTATAATACGGCTATGCGTTAACTATAGACGCCTAAATAAGATCATAATCAAAAATCGGTACCCCCTACCGCTAGTCGGCGAGCTCTTTAATAGGCTTAGCTATACAAAGATATTTATAAAGCTAGATCTTTATAATACGTACTATAGGATTCACATTAAAAAGGGAGACGAATAGAAGACCGCATTTAAGACATACTACGGTTACTTTAAGTACCTAGTAATGCCCTTTAGTCTTACTAACGCCCCTATAACTTTCTAGAGCTACATTTATAAAGCTCTAAAAACCCTAGTAGATACCATCTACATAGTTTATCTAGATAATATTCTTATCTACTTAAATAATAAGGATAAGCACGTCGAGTATGTTAAGTAGGTACTGCGACAGCTCCGCGCTTAGGGCCTATACGCTAAACTATTAAAATGTATCTTTTACACTAAGAACGTTAAGTTCCTAGGCTTTATTATCACCCCTAGGGGTATTGTAATAGACCCTAACCGCGTAAAAGCTATTAAGGGATGGCCCAAGCCTAAGTCCTATAGGGACATCCAGGTCTTCCTTAGCTTTGCCAACTTCTATAGGCGATTTATCTAGAACTACTCGGATACCGCATACCCCCTACACGTATATCTTGCATAGGCACATTACAACCCGACGTTAGATAGGGAGAAGAAGAAGAAACGTAAGTTAAAAGGGCCCACTAAATAGTATTAACCTTGGTCCTAGCCCGATAACGCACAATAGGCATTTTATAAGCTACGCGCTGCGTTTATATAGGCTCCTCTACTTTAATACTTCGACCCTAATCTACCCCTAATGGTAATTACTAACGCTTCCGACTATACCTATAGCGGTATACTTCTGCAGCCTTTAGGGTAGGAAGATTAACTCCACTAGCACCTGATCGCTTATTACAGTTAAAAGCTTACTAGCCTAAAAGTACGGTATAATACGCATAATAAAGAACTACTCGCTATAGTGCAATACTTTAAGACGTGGCGCTATTACCTTAAATACGCCGCGCATATAACGCGTGTGCTCTGCAATTACAATAATCTTAGGTACTTTATAACCACTAAGAGCTTATCTACTCGCTAGGCCTGGTACGCCAAAAAACTGGCTAAGTTTAATTTTAAGATTAAATATAAGCCAGGCAAGACAAATCCTACCAACATACTATCCCGGCGCCCGGATTATGCTAAAGGCTTTAAAGATGGCAGTAAGAGGACAATCCTTAATGCCATGCTACCTATATTATAGTAAAAGTTACGGGTTATAGGCCTTATAGGCGGCCCTAGTGCTACTATACTAAACTAGCAAGTAGCATGCGTGTAGTATACGAGCGACCCTTATAAACTTGGCGCCGGCGGACTAGAGCGTCCTACTATTCTCTCTAAGACTACTCCAACTAACCTAATAGCGCTTAACCCTAGGGAAGACCCCTTAGCCCAGGCTATAGTCCCCTATAACAACCCGGCGAGTCACCTACGCATTATACGTTACTTTACTAGCACCAACTTTACGCAGAGTCTCATACCACGGCAAGAAGTAGTAGTAGCTACTTTAGCCAAAACGGCATTTACGGAATAACCCCCCAAGTTACTAGTTAATTTTATTTATAGAGTACAAAAAAGGGACGCCTTTACACGCTCTATATATAATTAGTTAACCTAAAAACAAGTTCCTGCCGGTAATAAGGACTATACCCTTAATAATTAAGGACTTTTAAGGCAAAATAATAAGGTCTGGGTGCCGAATTGCACACTACTATAACAAGAGATCCTTAAGCGGAATTATAACGATCCTATAGGCGGCCACTATGGTTTTAACCATACTTTTAAGGTAATCGCGCAAAAGTATACTTAGAACGGCCTTACCCAAGACCTTTATAAATACCTAGATAATTACAATGCCTACTAACGCTCCAAATCGCGCCGCTATAAACCCTATAGTGAGCTACAGCCTCTCTAGGCCCCCACCCGAGCCTAGCGGCATTATTTACTTAACTTTATTATAGATCTCCCAGAGTCTAAGACTCCTAATAGCATAGAGTATAACTCCGTCCTTATCCTTATAGACCATTTTATAAAGCTAGTACGCTACTATCTAGTGCGTAAGATAATTAATACTACGCAACTTACAGAACTCTTATTTAGAGTCTTTACGCAAATAGGGCCTCTAGACAATATTATCTCTAATAAGGGTAGTGTATTTACAAGCGAGTACTAGAGCACCATATACTACCATCTCCACGTTTAACGTAAACTCAGCACTACATTCCACCTATAAATAGATAGTTAGACGAAGCGCCAGAACTAGGAGCTTAAGGTATACCTACGTATATTTACGAACTAAAAACAGTCTAATTAGGCCTCCCTACTTAAAGAAGTAGCCTTTGCCTATAACTCTAAGGTCTATACTATAATGAAGCGTTCCCCTATTAAGCTCGCCTATAGCTAGCTGCCAAACGTCCCGGACAAAGTCCCAGACGGCGTTTAGGACGCCTAGTAAGGTAGGGAGGGGTCTAAGTCAATAAATATCGAACTTGCAGAGACATATTTATAACGCCTGCGCCTTACATATAAGGCAGCGACGGTGTCGATAATATACGCCCAACAGCTTTAGGTAAAATACTATAATCGTCACCACCTAGCCAAGTATTTCGCCGTTGGTGAACGAGTCCTACTCTCCTCTAAGAACATCCGTATAAAACGTCCCCATAAAAAGCTTAACCACAAGTTTATGGGACCGTTTTAGATCCTAGAGCGTATAGGGCAGCAAGCATATAAGCTAGAGCTCCTACCTACTATAGCACGGCTCCACCTAGTCTTCTATATCTCCTTACTAGAGCCTTATAGGTCACGCCCTAGGTTTTAACCCCCGGTAGTAGAAGAGCTTAAGAAAGGCAGCTAGGAAGTAGAAGCAATTATTGCCTACTAAGATTGTGCTAGACAACCGCAGTACCTTATTAAATAGCTAGGATGGCTAAATAAGTACAACAAATGGAAATATAAGACAGAACTTAAGAATTGTTAACAACTATTAAATGAGTACCGCAAGCAGGACACCCTAGCCTTACAGCTAAAGCGCAGGCGAAAAGTAAGCGCCGCTGTTAAAATATAACCTATATTAAAGCGGAACAGAGGACGTCCAAAGGGATTAAAGAATAAGTAACGATTGCTGTAACTCGCAGGCGAGGCCACGGCGTATACCGGCAACAAAACTTAATTTAGAAAGCACCCTTTCTAAACCTAGTCCGTCACTCTATACTAGCTAAGTAAATTATTTATATATTAGAGAATAGGCCTGTTTATAACCGGGGTCTATTTAACTAGGGTTTACGACCTACTGGTAACCCGCTAGTGGTAACCTATACTAACAACTTATACTATTCCACGTATATACTACGCAGACAACGCATAAGGCTAAAACATAGGTTAGCGGCGGGTCTAACGGGCATATAGCCTTACTGTCCTAATCTGGCTGCATGCAAATAACCTATAACCTACCCGCGAAGTATATATGGCGCTACGCCGGTATAGCGTAAGGCCAAAGCAGGGTTAGCGGCGGATTTAATAGGTATATAGCCTTACCGTCTACGAATTTGGCTACATGCGAATAACCTATAACCTACCCGCGAGGTACCAGCGACCTACCTACGTAAACGAGCTCTGGAATATTTCTGGTCTACCAAATTCAGGCGACGGTATTAAGCTTTACTGGCTCTACCTGTTAAATAGACCAATCAGGATTTTCCATGCCGGGCATATAAAATCGCTACTAGCTCAGTTAAATGCGGGGGAGTCTTAGTAAGGCAAATCTAACCAATCAAATAACTTTAACCGCTAGTTAAAGTTCCTTAACATCTTCGCGCCGCGCACGTGTACTACCCGTCTCTCTATACGCAAAATTAAGACGCTCTTTCCCCTCTAAATTTTTTCCTTACTAAGGTTTTTTATAGGGTTTTATTGAGGCTTAAATATATAAAGGATTAGGGATGACCCTTTTTAAAGGGGGGGGCATTATTAGGTAAAACCTAAGTAGATAGTTATATAGCCGCAAGGTATAGGCGACCCTAGGGCAACCTAGGGGTGACTCGCCCGTAAG
>Ga0307515_10001743_pt1 | contig 48443 bp, 45 predicted proteins | sample 17_EM_MG_FD_194513 | JGI IMG/M metagenome (GOLD analysis project Ga0307515, IMG submission 194513) | Populus trichocarpa ectomycorrhiza microbial communities from riparian zone in the Pacific Northwest, United States - 17_EM | ecosystem: Host-associated > Plants > Roots > Unclassified | place... | reverse complement strand
CCAATTCCGTGTCTCAGAAGTCGGTTTCCTCGGATTCATAATGAACTCCGACGGGATCGCCATTGAATCAGACCGCATATCCACCATCGAAGATTGGCTTACACCGAAGTCGGTACGGGATGTATAGGTGCTGTTGGGATTTGCGAACTTCTACCGACGGTTCATCAGGAAATATGCAAAGGTTACGTTACACCTGACGGAGTTACTAAAGAAGACAGAAACATCAAACGCACCGAAAACCAGCCAGAAGTCAAATAAGCCTACTTACAAATGGGAATGGACTCGTGAGGCCGAACTCACATTTCGGAAGCTGAAGAGGGCTTTCACTGGAGCACCGATCCTCCAGCATTTCGACCCGGCAAAGCTGATCATTCTCCAGACTGATGCAAGTGGCTTTGCGATTGCCGGCATCCTTAATCAATATGACGGATTCGGAACCGTCAGACCTGTCAACATCTACTCTCGCAAATGCTCCCCTGCCGAACAGAATTACGACACGTACGATCGGGAGCTCTTGGCCATCGTGGAGATTATGAAGCAATGGCGACACTATCTCGAGGGAGCGAATCATAAGGTCTTGATACGGTGCGACCACAAGAATCTCGAATACTTTCAAACGTCAAAAGTGCTCTCCCGGAGTGAGGCTAGCTGGGCGGAAATCCTCTCTCCCTACGACATCACTATCAAACACCTGGAGGGAAAGAGGAACCGTGCCGACGGACCATCCAGACGACCTGATTACGAAGAAGGCTACGAAAGGCCCACCGCATGGCTCCTGGCAACGTTGGCAGTAACTACCGTTGAACCATACGATGACCTCCTACCGGCAATTAGAGCAGCTCAGGCCTCCGACTCGTTGGCCGCCGACGTGAAACACAGAATCGTCGACACTCCAATGGTCGGACACCCTGACCTGTCAACAGCTGGTGGGCCTGATGGACCTACCGAGGAGCAATGGAAAGTCATCTCGGGAGCTCTGACCTACGAAGGGAGAATATATGTACAGGCGGACGCTTCGCTCCGCAACAAAGTGATAAGTCTTTTTCATGATAACCCCGAATCCGGTCATTTCGGAGCTCTTAGAACTGCTGAACTCGTATCTAGAGATTTCTACTGGCCCGTGCTAGATGCTGCAATCCGAAAGTTCATTGCCGGTTGCGAAATATGCCACAGAATCAAGGCACCGCGCCATGCTCGCCACGGACTCAACATGCCACTACCGCCACCTTTGCACCCTTGGGAAGGAGTCACCATGGACTTCGTCACGGACCTCCCGGAATCAACAAACCCGGGCTTCACTGGCATCGCAGTAATCGTCGATCGACTGACAAAGATGGTGATCTACCTACCCTGCCGAAAGGATATCGACTCACCGGAGTTGGCATGTATGTTTTTCGAGTACGTGATCTGCAAACATGGTGTACTGGATAATATCATCACCGACCGCGGCACGCAATTCACCAGCCGATTTTGGACTCGAGTCTGCTCTCATCTGAGCATCAATCACCGACTCTCCACCGCATTCCATCCACAGACCGACGGCCAAACGGAGCGCCAAAATCAGGCCATTGAAAAGTTCCTCCGAGCCTTTTGCAACTACGAACAGGATAATTAGGTCGAGCTCCTACCATTCGCGGAATTCGCGTACAACAACTCCATGCACGCTTCAACGAGAATGACCCCATTCTGGGCCCTTTACCATCGCAATCCCCAGATGCAGTGTAAAGCACCGAAGCCGCCAGCATCGCACCTGAAGTCGGAGATCCAACCGGATGCTGTCCTTGAAGGACTAGAAGAGACTCATCGAGTCCTCCGAGAAAACCTACTAGAACCGCAAAAGCGGCAATCTAAGTACGCCGGCGGCAAAGAAATCACCTTCAATGTCGGGGATAAAGTGTGGCTCTCAACCAAGCACCTCCGGACTACTAGGCCATCGAAGAAGCTCGATTACAAGCGAACTGGACCATACACGGTAAGTAAGATCATCAATAAGAATGCTTACAAATTAGACTTGCCGAATACTATGCGCAACCACAATGTTTTCCACATATCATTACTCGACTGATATGCATCCCCAGTCGCAGGCCAACCTCGATCAGAACCACAACCGATGATTGTGGATGACGCCGGAGAGGAGGAATGGGAGGTCGAACGGATGCTTGATGCTAAGCTGCATTATCGAAAGCTTCACTACCTTGTTCAATGGGCGGGATATAGTCACGTACGTACAAGCTGGGCACCGGCGGACAACCTCGAGAATGCCCAGGAGCTGGTCGACGATTTTCATCGAACACATCCGGAGAAGCCGCGGAGGAAATGAATTGAGTTTCGGGACTCGGAAGCGGCGGAAATGAATTGAGTTTCGGGACTCGGAGGCGGAGGAAATGGGTTGAGTTTTGGGACTCAGGAGCGGAGGAAAGGCATCAATTGGACGATCTCTTTTGCTTCTCCTTGCTTCACTTCTTTCTCTTATTGGTCCGGCCCGGTACAAATGACCTTGGCACTGGTTTTACCACCTTCAGATCAGAGTCAAGTGGAGGTGGAGTTTCCCCGTGCGCCGGATGCGCAGAATTATCGTGCGATTTGTTTTATACTTTGTTTCCATCCCTGTATGAAGATATGCAGCCCAGGAGGTCAGCACATAGAGAGGGGGATGATGTAATGGCGAGGTCGTGTACTAGAGGTTAGGGTTCCAACGGCGAGCACGTAATGCGGCCGGGTAAGTGCAACCTTATCTCGACTGCTCGTGAGGACTTAGATCCTCACCGATAATCTAACTACACTTCTGCACCTGAGATCACTCGAGGGCACGTGTGCAACCGTATCTCTTATATTACCACCCTGATCCCTACGCAGCCGGGGGCAGGCGTACGTGCCATTACAAATGTGGAATGTATCGTATTGTGCTTCGTGCCTACACTTCGTAGTATGTTATGGTATGTAACAGGGGTTGCTATTCAGGTACAGTCAACTACCTCTTTGAAAGTGGTTGCACCGCCAGTGACTAATCTGATATGGCTTCGGGGTACCATCATTTGAAAGCAGTTGATTCGGAAGTCAATTGCAGTGGTCAATTGCCTTTGTTGCTGGGTCGCTGGGGATTACACTGTGGGAGTCGGAAACTTATTTGGGAGTATTTTTAATAATTTAACTTCAGAACTGATATCTCATTCTATTTGGCATTGAAATTGGCTTTGTACACTGAATTGTATTGAGCATTGTATCATCTGCCATATGGCACTTGGTTTAGTCTCTTCAATAGTAGTTGGGATTGTGCTCGGTACGGCAAAGTACACTGAGCATTGTATCATCTGCCATATGGCACTTGGTTTAGTCTCTTCAATAGTAGTTGGGATTGTGCTCGGTACGGCAAAGTACACTGCACATATATCTGCATCTAGCCATTCAATGGATAGTCTCTTAGATTGCAATCGGATGGAAGGGTAATAGATAGAGCAAAATTCCAAATAACTTCATATCTCAGGATTGTCAATTCTGGATTGTCATCCATCTCCATATATCTCCGTGATGGGCATATCAGCACTTGTCAGTCCAATTAGCATACTGTCAATGATAGGCTCTGTTGCCCAGGTGGGGCTTGTATCAGCAACATCGTCTGGTGCTCGGGTAACCGATATCTTCTTACCTCATTGGTGTTTGTCAGCGGGCGCTTTGGTCTCCATTGTCATGTGTCTCCGGGGCCTTCTGTGAACACCTCCATGTGTGTGACCCAACTAATCAAGAAATGATGTGAGCGGTGGAAGGAATTTCCAGCACGCTTTGTCGTTAATGGTTTACCCAGACAAGAGCCATGCCCTGCCGTCCTTCCGCTGCTGCTGCCTCTCAGAGAGCCGCCAGCAGTCATTGAAGTCTCCCCTTGGAGGGGCTCTTTAGCGGAAACTACTGCTGCTGCTCGCTGCTTGTGGCTTCCAGCCCGCGGGTCTATATTCTTACTTGGTGAATTTACACTGAAACTTTCCAAAGTTGCTTCCAGCAGTTTTGTGCATACCGCAGGCTGTCGGGCAAATGGTACGACAACTTCAATGCTAGTTTAGAAGATTCTCTAATGTGGTTGCTCCAAGTGTCTGTAAACCTGGATAGCACCCCAGAAGCTTGTCTTGAGGTTATCATCTTTGTCTTCTAAAACCTTTGATGCCACTGCCGTAGTCATCTGCGTGATTTCTTTCGCTCCACTCGCTCTTGGTGATTACAGGCAGTCAATGGTGACCTGTCGATATCAGGATTTTGTTTGTGGATCCATAGTATGCCATCTACTTAATTGTATGCAGACATTGGCATGACCCACAGATCTGATTTGTCTACCGGTGTAAGGTAGTCCAAGTAGTTGACTGTGATATGGGTATTCCGGCTGTCCTTTGCAAGTTGCATCACACCTCCGGTCATTGTGAGACGGATGATGTGTGCTACCTGAGGTGTTAATCCCAGTCCTTTCTGAAGCATTAGTGGGATTACGTACAGATACTGGATGCGCCACAGCCGAGTACAGTACGTCCGAGTTGGATCTCGCCAGTTATGTCTTGATTTTGGACTTCGCGGACCATATGTGCAGAATAGACATTGCGTAAGGATTTTCGACGAGAGTCATCATTACAGCCTGCGCTGCCAACCTTTCTCTCTTTTTGCTAGGTGGCATATGGTCATTGGCGTTTCATTTGGTGATTGCCACATTGTCGTTAATGTAATTGCAGTCAAAGATCATGACGAGAGTAGGTGCACTTTGATTGTCACTATTTCAGATGGCCTGAGGGGTCATCATAGACATCTTAGTGGAATCTGCAGAATTGTGCAGTTCTGAAACAGTCCATGCACTTCACGATGTGCAGCATATTGCCGCTGGAAGTTTCAATCAGTCGAGGGAAACCTTCTCATCCTCAATGTTACTCAATCGTATCGTGTCATCTCAGTAAGTGCACTTCGGTTGCCCAGATGGTCGGGGAGGTAAGAGTGCTGTCTTTACACACAGATCGACCCCCGGAGGTAGTCTTCACTCGAAATGTTTATCCCTTGGTTGGCTGTAAAATGCATCCGCGAGGTTTCTGGAGCTGTTGGTGCACAGGTGATCTGGGATAGGTGCCCTTTGGTCAAATAGAACGGCTATTGTTGTTACTGTGCAAACTCGTACATTGTCTCGGATATTGGCTTTTGGATTTTGATATTGCAGCATTCAGGGGTAAGATCGCTATGTCAATTGTAGAGGCTTGGGATGGTAATCGCGCCCAATTGAGGTATAGGAATGCTTCCACTCATCATCCCCATATTCAAAGTTGTTCACGCGCCAAATTGGTCAATAACCATCTGAGCTCTCGTGGTATGTACCGCACATTGATTTGTTCAGTGGCGCAGTTGCGTCTTCTTTGCTTGATCCATCGTCAGCGATGTTTGCCATTGGATGGGTGATGGCGTTCCAGATAGTAATCGTCATCATTGGCGCTGTGGGGCCTGCTGTGTGAATTGATCTGTTATCTCTACTTCTGTGCGATCCAGCTCACTGGAATGATGGAATGGTCAATACTTGTTACTTCACAGTGATGATGCGTGGAGATCTCGTATGGTAGGCAGCGTGCGGAAATGTTGACTCAATTGTGTTGTGTGTCTGGAAAACATGTGAAATTATTTGAATGGTAATATTGTAAGCAAGACGTATCGATGTATTGAAAAAGCGATCGTATTGTATCGGGAGGTATGCCTGTGTTCTGCTTCATAGGTATACGTGTGGCAATTATTCAAATCCGGTTGCAAACGTGGATGTGAGTAATAGTCGATGCAGATGAATTGGAAAGAAGATAGCTTGAGATCTAAGGCTCGTAGCAAGTGAACTATATAGAGTGGGATTTACCCACCCCGGGTTATGTGCCACTGTGACAATGATTATGAAAGATTATGCCTGTCACATTCAGGTTGTATCTGATAGGTGTCAGTACAGTTCAATTATGATTTGAAATTGTCATAAGTGCAATTATGGGTCAAAACTATTGAAGACATAACTGAATGATTTCTGCCATGTTCTGGTATTTCCTGATTGACCCTCTAGTGGGTGTTACAATCAAGGCGATTTCAGTTGATCTGCGGAACATTTCTTAAAACATTTGGCGATATCTTTGAATGCACAATCACTTCACTGAAAGTTTAGTGTCCTAAGTCATTATGTTAAGCCAAGATATTATCAATGGAGTGATTGGAGGTTCCCTATATCCCTATATGTATCTCTTTGGAGGAGTAAATGAGCATCCTATATATGAAACAATGATAACTTCAAGCACGGGCTTGGGTTTAAGAATCAGAATCAACTTTATCGTTACTGTTCTATTGTGCTACAAGTCATTAAAACTTGCTGCAAACTTATATGTACCATTGGAGTAAACAAATTGCTTGACCAAGAACACACACTTCGTATGTTTCGATGGAGTAAATATGATAATTGCCATAATGTGTACATTTATTTCAAGGAGTAACCGCCTGTTGCCAGCCCTTGATGACAAATATGTCCGAGAACCTTGGGTCAAAATCCATTGAGACGGTGGTGATGTTACGGGTCTCGAAGTCTAAGACATGAGCAAATGGCAAGAATCATTAGTTGTACAATTCATCACACTCTACATCGCTGATAAACGAAGCGATTTTCAGAAACATTACAGTTAAACCAATAGATTGTTGACACTCGATACATGATATGATGTCGACAAACAACAGTCATTAAGCAATACGGTATTGGTCAACAACTAATGAGATCCTGTTGGCGAACCTTACACTATGCAAGATATGATATTGACAAACAATACCTAACATGATGTTGACAAACAATAAACTGAATGAGTTGTGGAAATATCACTGGAAAGGAATGAAAAGTACACCTGTGTGGTACAGGGGCTATGCTGCCAAAATTTTTAAAAGTCCTAGGTAATATAGCGGCCAGTCGTTTTACAGTGTGTTTGCCCCTTGAGGGTAGCTTGTTGTCTTCTTAACACAGAGGGATCATTTGGTCAATGATTTTACAGATAGGTGTAATGTTAGTTGATATCCCATAACAGTGTCTATGCAACCATTCGATAGCGATGGATTCATATCATTTCACATAATAATATGCATAATACAATTCTTTGCGCCCCAAGAGTTGTCACGATCACCTTTGACGGTGTGTGGGCAGGCCACACCTCGATTCAATTGGCTGAGGCTAACCGGATTGATTGAAGAAAACACTGTGGCAGCTGGTTTGATGATGCCACAACACTGCCAGATGGAAAGGGCTGTAATCCTGCTGGGCGTAATGCATTCAACAAGATCCGTTTCGAAATACGAGTGGGATCATGCCTGATATTATTGAGCAGACATGGCAGTCGTTGGCCAAATTGCAAGGACACAAAATCCAAAACCCGACCTGTTATGTTAAGTTGCAATATTCTGGTACTCTACAGCTCGAGGAATCAGTTGCACCCTAAGCCTGCTGTGAGTGGGAGATTAGAACCTTAGAATGAGGCCTGAAGCATTTCCACTCAATGCCATGTAATGGAACGGCAACTACAACTATAAGACTTACTATATCATGCAGGCGTACATGTCATGTAGTCTACATTGGCATACTATTGACATGTTGCCGTTTTGATCTGCGATGGATTGGTATGTCTAAACTCATTTGCGAAAAACACCTTCCGACCAAGTACGGATCACAAATCCGATTACCTAGCCATGTCAGTGCAAGATACCCAAGTTGATGTTCTAATCTGATATATGACATGACGCAGGTATGGCATGAGTCTTATCAGGAGAGTGGTGTTAGCAACGGGTACTGGTAACCAGCCTGCGGTCCCAACTTCAGTCTGCAGTTTGGTTCCGTTTGGTTCCAGACCCTGCAGAAACCAGATCCGCTCGCACTTCCTGGGGTTGGTTCGTGGACTGGACAAAAAGGCGTGGTTTTTTGGCCTGGTTGATTATACAGATGACCCTAAGCTGTGCGAACTCCGTACATTGGTTCCAATTCAGTATTTGTGATGTAATCGTATCACCATATGATATATATGTAAATGATGAAGTTTTCGATGGGCTAGTAACTCCCATTCACTAATGTGCCATCCGATGACCATTCATTGAGTTGCTGTCAAACACGTTGGATTTTCCGCGTTATTTAAAATCCAATCAATCAGTACTGATCAGATGGCAAATTAGAAAATGTGAGGTGAAAGTGCATCCAAAGCACCCTATTTTATCTATATATCACATTGTGATACGATCACAACACAAATACTTAATTATAGCCTATCATCTGAGTTTGCAAAAGTGTGGGACAACTTAAAAAACTGCAGGTTCAGTGCGGTTCGGTTTTTTGGTGGGGTAAAACCAGTTGCAATGGTTCCAGTTCGGATCTAACCAAGACCCAGAACCAAACCTCCAATTTGGAATGGTTGCTGACACTTCAGGATTGTAACACCTGAAGACAGCACCAGCAGCAACATGATAACCGATGGCATTTGAGGCAATTTTAACCATAGGTGTTCATGTTCAATGTACGACGAAGAGCATATTGCAATCAAAATCATGCATATGAAATATTAGTGCCCAAGCATAACATCCTGAGAAGTTTCTATAAAGATATCACATTGTTCTGGCAATAAGAAACACAAGCTCTAGCAGCAAAACAGTCAAAATACCTACCAGCAAAAGAAGACAAATCTTCATTATTGTGTTTTTATGATATCTAAATCTGAATATAAAATGTATTAGCTTCCTGTAGCGACAGCCCCACACCTTTTATCAAGAAATTCCAGGGAATGACCATCACATTCGGACATGTAAAGGGTATAATCGTATACCCTCTTGAATTGATAATAGCCTTTGCCACGAATAATCAGTTTATTTTCTTGGCCCACAGCATGAGGTGGATATTATCCAGTATTGGGCTACAACAGAGGTTAATCAAACATAGTGATAAACTCTGAGTACAAAGTGGTATAACAACCACCGATACCTGTGCAAACGACTTGGATATTGTTCATTGGCAATAAGGATGTCGAACGTTGGATTCAGGTAGTGGATCCGAGTCGGAGTATAAAACGTGTCATATCAAGAGGATCCACACTATATGATTCCAGACAACTGCCAGTCGTTCTTAGTGGAATGGGAAACCCAGCAGCAGGACTGCCCTAGTAAGTTCCTGAAGCAAAAGAAGACGTACCCAGCAGCAAAACTAGTCATGTGATAGTAGCAGGCAGTTGAGAACCATAAAGCTGATACTGAAGGTATTGACGCATTGCAGCTTACACGGAGAAGGAAGCCAATCAGTGTCAACATTGTACCTGGCCTCAGGATTGGGAGGGAGGCAATAATACCCTTGATTTGATCTGGTGGATATGCTTAGTAATTGGAACTGTGCCTGTTCTGACAGGAAGGAATTATTAAGAAAATAAGTATCTTAGGTTATGCAAAAGTAATTATACTTAACCTTGAGGCACCGCCCAAACAGGTAATTTCTGGAAGTCCGTTCTCAAAAGTGGATGCTAGTGGTACTTGATGTCAATGTAGAGGTAAAACTGTAGTTAATGGTCTACGCCTCAGGTGGACGGGCTGAAACATAGGGCTATTACCTGCCCAGGATCAGAAGCTGCCATGACATCATCTGTCGGTTTAGGCAAAAACCTCCTGGCCTGCATACACCGTACAAGGGGAAATGACATGAAAAGCAACCATTATGCAATCTTGCTGGGTAAGTACTTGTACAAACTCATATGTTGGGTTACTGATTGACACCATACAATAGCCTTTCAGTGGATCCGGCGCGCAGCATAATACAGCCTCCCCTTGTTCAAGATATGGAGGTGGAAAAACCCAAGGCAACTCCATATATGGCGAGCCAAGATTGAATGACCTAATACTGTTTGGTGAAGAGAAGGAAAGAGGACAACTACCTGGAAAGTACACCCAATAGATAACATTCCTCCAGACCTGACTATGGATACTCTATTGACCCATTTCCTCTGCTGTCCAACCATGGACCTCAATTGCTCAGTATCTCTATTCCTGAACTCATCCAGCCAGGTGCTATCCAGTACTGTACTCACAGTGTGTTTGTCTCAGTGACAGACAATGTCGGAAATCATCAGGGTGCAAGAGCGAGTCCTCACATCTACACCATGATGGGGGCTTCCACTGATTGTATCGGGTATAGCCGTGAATTGTACAACTCAATCATGTAGTTCCATGTCATTCATTGTCCTCTAGCAAGTGAACTTCTCTGTAGATGGTTATACTTACAAAGTGTTTGCAGGGGAGAACCGTCAGAGCTCAGAGCAGGGCTTCGGCATCCTCTCGAGAATTGATCATGCAGCTGGTAGTCGATGGTATGTCGCATTGCCTCGGTAATCGTGCTTGGAAGTCTTCTTCTTAAACCACCTGGTCGACTGCGTGGTTGCTCAGTAGGCCGGCAGTATCTGTCCAATCGTGGTCCACTTCTCAGGCTAGGCAGTCCACTTCATGGTAGACTCATTACTGTGTATCACAGTACACTGCATCCAGGTGCACACATCGCATGTTGGTAGCACTCGATCATGTACACATGAATATCTCGCTCATGTGAAATTCTCATTTCTCCATCGATGACCTCTCTATCATAATGCACTTAGATTGCCATGGTGCTTGGTAGGAATGTTACTGCGATGAAGAAGTGGATACTGGGATTCATCAGTCGTTTTGGAGTGTACTTATAACTTCCAATCCGTCATGTAATCTGGTTGAAAACATCTTCCTTTTCCTTCGGTCATCCTACTACATCGCCCGCTGGCCAGTAACTACGCAGATGTTCCCTGCCTATTGAGGTAGAATTGTATGAAGGGTTGAATCTTGATCTCATATCCACGGTTCGTTGCATTGATTTTGTGCAAAGCTATGAGCTTTCACTATTGGCATAGTCATAAATTCGTCGGTTCCCATTTGTGCCGCGCTCATAGCGATTTGTACACAGTAGGATGCGGAAATTCAACCAGGCATGTGCGGGATGTGGTTGATTCATATCGAACACGTAAGTTTCATTGTTTGTTGTCATACTTACAGTGATTGGAGGGCACTTCTTTTCACAGAAAGCCACTTGGTGTATTGCACATGCAGATTTTGGCATCTATGCATTTGTCTAATCGTAGGGTCTCAATGACAAGCTTCTGAGTGAAAGATATTTGGACGATAGCTTCGGTACAGTGTTGGTCGAATATTATTATCCATTCGCATGAACCGTCAGTGGAATATCCTGATGCATCGAGATTGACATTCGGTCGCATGATTCAACCTTTGGTCATTTATAATGTGTAACTATCACTCTCAATTCTTCCGTACCTTGTTCGGTACCTCGTTCAGTCAGTTTAATGGTATGGTAAAGCCTCAGGTAATCCTGTCAACCACAATGTGTAGTTGTTTGGCAGTGATATTCTGCGCTGTGAGATCCGGGTGATCTTATGTTGGTAATTATCTTGACTGTTTCCCATTATGCCATTCGGCAGGCTTATCCGCATGCTTGGTAGATATATTGGATGTCTTTCATGACAAGTGCGTTAGCTATAACCCTATCATTCGGTATCGCATTACGCACATCTTCGTTGCCATATTTGAGTCATTCAGTGTCTTGTCTCGAACTCCCTTGGGAACCCTAGTGTTTTCCTTTGCCATTGATCCAGCTGTGTTGATGCATCATCTCTGTGGTGCATTTACATGTCTACTGGACTTCCATCATACGATAGGTGAAATTATCATGTTAGATCTTGGGAAGTGTTCACTAGGACCCCTCGGAGTGTCATTGTCAAGTCTATTGATGGTGTGTTTGCCACCGCATCACCTGACGTTGTGCAAAAATCATTGTTCTCTAAGTCTACTAGTCGATTGAAACCGAGGTTCACTTCCTGCGGCCAGCCTTCCAAATTGGTAAATGTGTCCTATGGTGCAATGTTCCTCGACGTCCAAGACAGCATTGGTTGTGGTAGGCTCTGATTGCGATTACGATATAGTTATCCCCCTCTTTTGCAAGACGTATCTCCACAGGTAAGAAATCACATAGAACTTTGCAGCAAACATCGATTGGAAGAGCTCGATTCCAAAGTTGATTCCAGTTATCACTGCTGAACGTACCTGTGTTCATTCCAAGAGTCGAGTCTGAATCAGGATCTTATTTATCACGGTTTTCCGTAGTGTCACTACGAATCAAATATTGCAATGCAGTCGATATGGTCATTGGCATTGTAGCTGGTATTGTAATTTGGTACAGAATGGTCACTGCTATGTTGCAGACTCTAATGTGCGCATTCATTTGATAGTCTCATGGAATGTGATTGAAATTAAGTATACTAGATTGGGTAGATTTCCACCTAACTATCCGTATGTTACCATATTGATTAATTGGATATCAACAATCTCCAAGCAGCTCCGGGATGGGCATATTGGGACTGGTCAGCCCAATTCTGATAGTCTCAATGATAGCTTCTTTTAGTGATGTCATTCCTTGGCGTCGAATTGCTTCAAAACTCTTCGGCGTTCCACATTGCGCAGTGACTTTTCAATATTCATTCTGCTGTCAGGAATATAGCCAAACTCGTCGATCAATGTAGGTCAAAGTATCAAGAAAGCATGGAAGCGATTCAAGGGAAAACCCAGCAGATCATGTCATGAATGGTTTGACCACATGGAAGCCATGCCCGGGCAACCAGTTTCTCCCTTCAGGTGTCGCCAAGCCTGCAGCAGTCATTGAAGCGTCTCCTCACAGCTGCTGTTCTGCAACATCTAACACTGCTTCTCCTTGCATATTATGTGCGCAGCATGGGTCTGGATTCGAACTTAATACAGCCCGAATGATGGCGCCCAATATTGATTACTGATGGAGTACCCATTCCCCACACTGGCAGGGTACTACTACGACGACTTCAATCATTTCTAGATGATAGTCAGATTTGGATGCTCCAAGTGTGGGTATGTGAGGACTGCACGCCCAGAACAATGTTATTCAGAAAATCGTTTTTTGGCCTCTGAGATCTGCAATACTTCTGCCATAGTCAGTAATGATAATTACTCACATTGCGAGTTTTTTGGATTGCTCAGGGTTTATACTGTATTTATTCATAGGATCACGGGACATCGCGAATGCAGTGTTTTTGCAACTCCTGACATGATGGTGTTGGGGCTCAATAAATCTCTCAAGTATCGTGAGCGCATACCCACACCTGACTGCTCAGGCCCATCACAAACTTTCGTTCCATTCTACAGTGAATAGTCCACTCCTCCTGGGTCGTCGACGATGCCAAAGAAGGCCTCATTCCATAGCCCCGAATATTTATGCCTAAAGGTGTTCACCTCAGACAGCTGGCGACATAAATATAGGAAATTACACCATCCTGAACACCTTCAAGTTGCAACAAATCTAACAGTTTGCAGCGCTCCGTGATGGGTTGAACTCGCTCAGCATAGCGAATTCAACACTAGAAAAGGTTCAGTCGAAGGGTTGAATGTGTTTCCCTACCTTGAACACATTGAAAACATCACAGACTTGCTGTCCAAACCTCCTCCACCACCTCTGCGACTGATGGAAACATACTACGGTGCTGCAGCTCCGCAGAGCGATTACATCACTGAGCCATTGCAATGCAACACTCAGTGTTGCTTTGAGACAAGCCTCCAGAAAAGTTCTTACTACCCCTTTGTGACGCGTGAAGAGTTCAAATATATCCAGTGTAGGATCAAGAAGAAGGGCATGAGGACGTACTATGACAATGTGCTGAAGGAAGAAAACACCACTCAAAGTTACCCAAGCTTCAAAAACGGGGATGGCATCTAGAAGCTCGTTGCTAGCATGCCAGATGATGTAGCTGATGGGGAGAGGGAAATACTCACTCTCGAGGATATGAGATGCAATGACAATCACCATCGCCCTATGGAATACTGGAGTCGAGACATTATCAACAGCATGCAACGGGTGATTGGGCAGCCATTGTATGCTGAGCATCATATTAACGCCCCTCATCATTGGTTTAACAGCGATACGCCACCGAAACTCGTCTATACAGAAATGCACACTGGGGACTGGTGGAGGGAGAGACAGGTAAGAAAAGATACTCCAGGATAATAAAGTGCTAATCGACGTTTAGGCAACGCTCAGAGTGTGGGTTTCTCTGGTTTCCATGACTTTCAGGTCTCACGGAACACATCGCTCCAATTTTTCTAGCGATAAGAAAGAGTGGCCTGTATGTATGACAATTGGCAATATATCTTCAAAGATCCGCCAGAAGCCCTCAATGCACAGTGTCGTCATAGTTGCTTACCTACTGATTCCAAACAATAACCGCAATAATCCTCAGAAGCAACTGGGTCTCCAGAGGCAAACAAACCAAGAGGTTCTGCATGAAGGCCTCTGGCGGTGACGCCGGCCTCTCACCTTTAAGCACAATCCCGGCGCCGAGAGCTGGTATTACACTATTTTCTGTGCAGATGCCCACTACAGTCGTTGAAACCGGTGTTAGCTCATCTTGAGCCGAATATCTGTGTTTGGTGCAATCATCCAAAGCACGAAGTTGGAGATTATGTCCCTCCTGACAAGCAACACCCCCGGCGGGAATACAACCTATATCGAATGCTCAGTGATGCCAACCCCAAGGCGGCCGATGCCGAACTCTGGTTACGCCATGTTTAGTGAGCATTCAACGTGTTTCGACATGTTCCCTGTACTGTGAGCGACCTCCCTAAGCCCGACCTCCTCCATTCAATGCAGATCGGCATGCTTGACCACCTTCAGAAGTGGATATTCAACTTCATGAAGATGCATGAACCGCTCGACAAGTACAATTTAATCTGGTTATCCATCGCTGCTTACCATGACCTCACTGTGAAAAATTAGTCATATAAAGAAGTTTCTCAATGGAATGGGCAGGAGATGAAGGAGATGGGCCGGTACCCGCTTGGAGCTGTAACCCAGTCTCTACGACGTGGAAGCCACACTCTGTGTCCGATATTCAATCAGGCTATTGAGTTCACAGGGGCATTGCTAGAATTCTAAACGTATACTCAATATAAATCTCATGATGATGCAACATTGAGCAACACGGAGGACTCCTTGCATCGATTTCACACCTTCAGAGATGTTTCATACTTAGGCCAGCCGGCAAAAAGTTGAAGGCCAAAGCCAATGCCCAGAGATCAGAACGAGTGAAGAAGCAAAAGGTAGAGGAGGAAACAAATTCTGAAACATTGACACCTTCTAAGAAGTGGCGCAAAATGAAAACCTGGCGGGATTATATCAGCCACGAGAGAGATGTTTCGAAGGAGTTAGATGCTGATGTCAACTGTCCGAAGATTGAATGAATGTCTCATAGGGTCGAACAGATTCGTTGTTACGGAGCCTTGCAACAGCATTCTCCCAAGAGACATTAACAAGGACATACAACAAATGTCAAGAAACGTTGGAACGCCTCCAATCACAATCTCAACTACCTGCTACAAGTAAACACCTTTCAGCGTCGCATTCACTGCTTCGAAGTCTGAGAGCTCAATCTCGAACCCTTCGCTCAGCAACGGAAGAACAGTACTGCCGCATGCAACCTCGTCCCTCCCGGTGCAGCTTTGGCCACACCTCTAAGCGCCTGGTCATATGCGAAGCCCGAATTCATGGGACCCCAAAACTGCAGTGATGGAAGCATCCTGACTCTAGGATCAAAGACTTCCGAGCATTACTCGACAATGTGCAACACAGAACGCACCCCGTGGCAACATACAGCGGCACATGGGAGCTTACCAAGCATAAGAGTCGTAACAAGACTTATATATCGAATGAACGACTGCACCCAATACAGCTCGGTATTTACCATGGTATTAAGGTTCAAGTTGAGGGTATCGTTCGTGGACACATATCGCTGATGTTTCGATGCACAGGAAGTCAGAGCTGGCACGAAGGGGATCGATGGACCGAATGTATGTGGGTAAAGCAACCCCTGGGGTGGTGATATGGCGTGCTGAATAGGCGTCTTCCATGGCAACTGCAATGACATTTCAAGATCTAACTCCAAAACGAGGATTGAGCTTTCGTTGAGTACTGGTCAGCCCTGGAGCTCACAACGATACCTGGAAACCCAGGTAACTTGGATCCGGTGTGGAATTTTGTATAGGTGACAACAGCACCGGCAGCAGTTGCTTTGCAAGTTTTCAGTGTGGGAAATATTGTCGGCTGCACGCATGTAATTCCAGAGATAGCTAATAGTGGTAAGATAGGTGATGGACGGAACGAGCGATGGATTCTCAATAGCCACATATATCTGGCGACTTGGCATGATGTGTGTAATTGGTATGGGGAGAATTGCATTTTGAGCGCAGATAGAACGAAAGCGAGGAGAGATATTCCCAGCATCACCCATTGCATTGCAATCCCGAAGCGATAGCGTACCCAATGAACCCATTCTGACTTATTATCAGTGTTTGCCACAACACCAGAGCAACATTTGCCAATCGGGGACCAACAGAACGCGAAGAGACAGTCAAAACAGCGATCGGAGGGCGATATACAACGCCACTCGTTGCGTTGATGCCGGCCGCAGAGTAATCTGCCACCTGGGTGTCTCTGACGACTCTGACGGAGCGCGTCCACTACAACTGTGCCATTCTGCCTCAATGGAATATGTTCTTTCTAATGAGGTAGAGTCTTAGGATAAGACAAGGAAAGAACGAAATCATTAGATAGGCGGCTGTATCTAGTTTAATCAATGTTTTATTGATTATTGGGATTAAGAACCCCTGTAACAGTATAATATTTTAAATACACTACACAGTTATCTGAGAGTGGATTATATGACATACAGCTCCGACTACATGACATCAGAGTTATTCCATTTACTCAAGGAACTCTATAAAACCAGAGTATACTTCTATCCAAACCCACAACAACCGGGACTACATCTAAACGTTATCAACCCAGCACAGATTATTCTCAAACACGAGGTTGGATTACCAGAAGTCCGAAAACAACTTTTACTGTATCTTTTTGTATCACAGAACGAGCAGCGAACATTGCCGGAGACAGAGTTTCTGCTGTGTCAGCTGGCAGTTATACAATATTTAGGAAAAAAGCCCTGCAGTCATCTGCCAGAAGTGTAACTGTCTGGCTGAGAGTTATGCCTACAAACACTTAGGTAGGATTAACGGAAGGGATTTCTATATCCCGCAACAACATTACATTTACCATAACCTACTTGAAAATTGTCCACATAAGGACAAAGCCATAGTTGAGTTGTACAGATTCATACAGCCACCAAATTACAGACAATGAATTAGAAATGGCAGCCCCCAGGAGACGATTGACTTACACAAGCAGGGCGCTAGCGCTCAGCAGCTCGAGTGTGGAGAAACACCGATTGTGAGCGGGAAGGGCTATCCCAGAATGGTGGCAATAACACCACTGAAGAATCGAGGCCGCCCGAAGGGTATACTTGCTACTAACAGGTCAAGATCAGCTCGACAAAGCACCGAGGGGGCAAAAAGAAATGGAAACGGCCGAAGCAAATGCTGACTTAGTGCAAAGGCAATTGTCGGAATTCTTTCAACAAATTGTCCATGTAACAGAGGCATGTATCAAAGAACCAGACATATTGGAGGAAGAATTTGATTGAGTAAGAAATGGAATATTGATTATGGAAAGCCGTCACCAAACCGAGAAAACCCAAATGGACCCGGAGGTTAAAACACTAGCATCCATGATGCAATTCCCGAATACAATACTGAAAGACGTTTGATTGGGTATTCATATTTTGCAAGAACAAGACAATGAGATAGTAGGGGACACTACTCATTTATTTGCCGGAATATGCTGAGAACTCAAAGCCCAGAATTAGAAAATCATTGATAATAGGCTACAGGTCTTTGCGATTTAAACTTCATTACAGGCCGTTCAACAAACATTCGGTGTTTTATACCACAGAATAGACCTGATTAATATGGTGATGGTGTCTATTATTACGTCTAGGAAAGATCATCCATCAAAGAGAAGGTTGCACCAACACCAGGCTGCGATGGAAGAAAAATTAGCACAGGTGTAAGAAATTAATACACGGGCTAACAACAGCCATGGAACAGTATAAATTCTCCTAGTTAACACCATTTGAATTCCGACAGAGTGCTGCCGGGCCATCTGCGACCCAGCACTATGTGTATCCGCAGAGGCTGTCCACAATGCAGTCTCCATCGGAATATACTCTCAGGGACACTGACAGTGCATCTACCTGGTTTGGAAGGATACGAAGAGAAGCAGGAAGTGGCGGAGGAGCCGGCTGAGGAGCCAACGGAGTGGGTGGAGGAGGAGGAGCAGGAGATCCGCCACAACCAGCGAATCCACAACAATCTGACAGTGGGGGAGCCAGAGGAAGACGAATATCTTGAAGACACAGGTGAATTAAGTAATTAGAAACCACAAATCCTATCAACAATTAGGAACGTAAAAAGTTCTACCGAAACTGCGGCGAAAATTTTCATATCTGGTGGGTATTAGTTCAGATCTACATTGATGATCAGCCACGAAAATTTTCGAAGCACAAATGAACCATTGATTCGATAGAGTCATATATAGCAAGTGATGCGCCGTCATCGCATATTGAATGGCTTGAAGGAACTTTGGACAGAATACATCCGAAGTCTATAACCGGTTATCTTAACGCACTTAAGTTCAGGTTCGAGGATAAAGATGCAAAAGATGAAGCACATGCAGATCTGGAAGAAGTCCTGTACGAAGGCAGCATACAAGATATGTTTACCAAAATCCAAAACCTTTAATGATAAGGCTAAGGTTACCTGTGCGGCTGTAAAGAAAATGATTCTGCAGAGGTTTCCTCAGAAAATCCTTAATGAGATGCATACTGTGGATTTGACAGCGAAAACTGACCAAGAAATCACTACCATTTTCACTAATGCGTGGCGAACCACCGAAAAATGGGAAGCTTTCCAGAAATAATCTGGGGCTTAAGGCTACTTTGAAATCATAAGATAAGAAGTATCCGAAATTAAGCAGAGATAAATCATGGAAAAACGAATGGAAGAAACATGCCAGAAGGAATCTGTCGTGAGTGGAGGGGAAGAAATTCAAGAATGACCGCTCAAATCAGACACCCAGCAAAGAATACGCGAAGACTGAAGGAATAGAACCTTCCGAAATACAACTACAAAACGAAACATCAGAATACCGTAGATTTGCATGGCCTTCGGATATGAAAGGGAACCATTGGGTTAAGGATTGTGTTAGGCAAATTCAGCTGGATATTGGAACAGCATACTATGCAAAGGCAAAAGAATATCAAAAGATGAAGGTGGCCGGGGTGGACGAATCCAGCAGTACGGATGATATCTCGAGCTCGGATTCTGAGGACTCCAGTTTGGTAAGTAGGGATGAAACATTCGGGGAGGAAAACTCAGAAAGTGAGTATTGGGAGTATGAAGAAGGAGAACAGCAGGACGAGGAGACAGAAAGGAACTGGGGCGATTCCTCATCCGGGTCAGAATAAGCAGTACACATCAAGCTTGAAGGTTGAAAATTAAGGTTTGAACATATCAATTTTTCAATAGAAAGACCGTTTTTCCCGTTGTTACATATTTTTGTTTCCTCCGACGATGAACTGAAGATCGAAACGGCTGGTCCGTAAGGAAATGCCATTTTCTACAATTACCAGCATACTATATAAAATACTTCCACATACATCTATTAACTCATTGTGGTTACCCTATTGCCAAAAGCATAGTGATGTCCACACGCAAAGCTTTGGAACCTCTTCTGAGGATACCAAAGAATTGTCACTCATCCACTGATTTTGTTCACTATCAACTAGCTCTCCATCCCAAGATTCGCAAAGTATCAGCCACAAAAATTGGGAAATGATCTGTGTACCGTTTGTTTAATGATTACAATCGCAAATACTTTCCTTTGGGGTGCACGCTTGATTTAGGAAGTACCTCATTCGTTATTTGACCCAAGGCGGCTCCAGCATTCTTGATACCAGTCGTCAAAAGACTCAGGCAGGATAAATCGGGAGATGTTTCGGGAACCTCACTCCAGACCAAATCTTTCATTACCAATTGATGCGAGTATGTTTTGGTAACCATTGTTTGTACAATGAAGAAGATCAGACTTTCGAAGTAATCAAGACTTCTCGAGATTCTGATGTGTTGAGTGCAGCATGGTACTTGGAAAAACATAAGGCCCGAAGAACAACAACGAGTGATTTACATTTTCCTTATTGCGCAACCTAGTGTTATAACCATGGGAAAAAACACACAGAGTATTCGATAACTTATGTTATGAGGATAGCACTCAACGATAAAGCCATCCACATTGGTGGAATACTTATGATCAATCCGTCTATAGCCTAGAAACTACCTGCACAATATCATCAATTTTTGCTTAGATTCAATCCAAAGGAATTGGAAACACTACCGAATAATAATGGTTGCAATCATCAAATTGAATTATTCGGCCCCAAACAGAAGTTACGAATGGATCTTCCTTATCAATTATCCCAAGAGGAACAAAAATTATTGATCAATTATCTCAATACTATGATAAAGGAAGGAAAAATCCGACAATCTAATAGTACAGTTGGAATGCCTATATGATTTCTACCTAAACCCAACGGTTGCAGTCTACATCTTTGCATTGATTGTCGACATTTAAATGATTAGGCAAAGAAAGATAGAACACCATCGCGAATAATGCAAGAACTTTCGGCTCGAGTGGCCGGAGCGACACACATTGCCAAGGTCAATATAGAGTTGAGATTGTATTTAATCAGAATCGCACTCGGTCATGAATAATACACGGTTTTCCATACAATGTTCTATCTGTACAAGTTCCTGGTAATGCCATTTGGACTTTGTAATGCACCGCCTACCTTCCAAAGAGAAATTGAAAGGATTTGACACCCTTTACTGGGACTCAAGTTAGTAACCAAAACGGATTTCCATTTTGACGACTATCATGACAGGGTTGTAGTAGCCTACGTCGAGGATATGTTAATTGGTACTAAGGGGTCGCTCAAAAACCACCATAGGCAGTTGTCAAATGTTTTTTAACTTTTAATGGATAACCATATTTGCATCAAAATAGACAAGTGTGTGATTGATGTTTCTGAAACCTTGTGATTAGGATGTATGGTCAGCGGCTCAGGTGTCCGTATGGATCCAGAAAAGGCGAGAGCAATTGTCGATTGGCCCTGACCAAAGTCTAGCAAAGAGGTTGAGCAATTACTTGGATTATGGAATTTTTATTGAAGGTTCATCCATAACTTTTCAGCAATAGTATCACCAATCACAGATCTGCTTCGACAACATATGAAGTTTGATTGGGGGGAAGATCAAGAGGCAGCTTTCCTCAAAATCAGGACATTATTTACATCCAGTAAAACCCCGATTCTCAGACATTACGATCCAGACAGACCAGCGTTGCTAGAATCAGATGCATCCCAGTTCGCAATAGCAGCCATACTATCACAGAAATTTGAGAATGGCAAAATTCATCTTCTTGGATATGTCTCAAGAAACCTTATTCCGGCTGAATTATAATACGCCGTTGATGATGAGGAAACGATAGCGGTTGTATTTCCCGTTCGAATGAACTGACACTATCTGCAAGGTGCCGAACACAAGACAACAATCTTTTCGGATCATCAAAACCTTATGTACATTTAATCAGCAATTTGGCTTAATCGATGACATGCCTGGTCGGCAGAGGAACTTCAGCAATATAACTTTCAGCAATCATATCGCAAAGAATCCTCCAATGCAGAGGCAGACACACTTTCTAGGTGCCCGGCGTTCACGTCTATAGAAGGGAGTACATCATCCGTGACAAACCAAACAATGTTACAAAAGGAATAATCGTTGGAAGTTGGAGCTGTGGAATTAGACCTCGACGATGACTTCCGATTAATTGAATTATCAGCTATAGGAGTTGATCAACGATTACCGGTAGCCAGGGAAAAATTAAGGAGAAAACCATGCTGGATGAAAGGTATAGATAGCTATGCAAGCAGGTATCGACAGGAGGAAATATTGATGGGAGCTGTTCAATATCAAATAAATTGCTATCCTGGAAGAATAGAATTTATGTACCTGAGGGATTACGACAACGAGTATTCCAGTCGGAACACAATTCGAAGGTAGCAGGAGGTTTCGGAGGGGAACCAACATTCGATTTGTTCAATGGGCATTTTTATTGGTCGAATATGGATCAAGGTTAAAAGAAGTACTCCATTGACTATGATATATGCCTAAGAACGAAGGCCCCTTAAAATGCGACGCATGGTCTGTTACACCCCTTGGAATTGGCATGTAAACCGTGGACATACGTCAGTACTGCTTTGATTATGGACCTCCCCAAATCCGAGTGAGCTACCATCATTTCAGTGTGGGTAGATCAGTTTACCAAAATGGCACATTGTGTTCCGATTAACAAGAAGGACTCTCCAACAGTGGCCAGAGCCTATTTGGAGAATATATGAAAGTATCATTAATTCCCCGAGGACGTCATTTCCGATAGGGATACTACATCAACAGGAAGCTTCTGAATAGACATATATAATTACTTCAGAATTATGTGCAGTATGTCTATGGCACATCATGTTCATACTGATGGGCAAACTGAACACATCAATCAAGTGGTCGAATCGTATTTATGATCCTACTGCAACTATGTGCAGAATACTTGAGATTTGATGCTTGGGATGGCCGAGTCCGCCTATAATAATTCGAAACAGACAGCAAATAAAACTTCCCCTTTGTATGCACACTACGGATTTGAACTGCAAAATAACAGCCAACGAAGATCCAGTTTCGAAACCCATGGTCCCAATTCTGTGGGCTCTATATGATAAGCATCGAATGGAAACTCAAGGCACGAATAGCAGGATCCGTAGAGTTGATGAAGAAGCAGTATAACAGGCGAAGAAAAACGATCGATCCATTGATGAAGGGGGAACTAGTTATGCTAAATGGACCGAATATTTGCACATAACATAGGTGCAAGAAACTGGTGGATAAAATGCCAGAACAATTCGAGGTGTTGTCGGATGGAAGCAATCTTCCGTATTGTAAGCTCAAACCGCTGGATTCTGGGAAAATTCATCCGGTGTTTACTATGGATTTACATGAACAATACAAAGTGACCGACCCCAAGAAACAGATAATTGAAATCGGAGCCGATGGTGAGGACTGGGTGATGGTGTGAATCATAGCACGCAGACCTTCCAATGCTAATATTCGTCGGCATATGTTTCTGGTTAATTCGAAGGATTTTACGCAGGAGGACAATATGTGGGGGACGAATGAATACATAGCCGAGCACGATATCGGATTGCTGGAGCATTATCACAACTGAAATCGAGTGGTCGAAAGAGACAGAAGGGTTGAGAAGATGGGGAATACAATTAAGAAACAAAGGAAGGATATAAGAAGGAAATATTGGTCAAAAAGTTAAGGTGTTTTGTGTTATTATTGTTGATATTTTATTATTTCTTTATGGATATGACGAAGCACCGTTGAAGTCAACAGTCGTACAGAAGCGGGTAATGTTAGGGGTTGTCTCTTAGCAGCGATCATGATACTTCATTATGGATACAAGATGCATACATATCTACGATATGCATAAACTCCTATGCAGGTATTAATCAAGGGGTCAGTAACATGCTCTGTAGCGGGTGTTCATTTCACTCGCGCGAAGTGTGGGTACTTTGTTCACACCTGGATACTCTGCAGTACATGCATGGTATCATGCACGGCAGTTGATAGTCAAACGCGATTGAGTGGACTCTTCTCCCCTACCTGTAATAGGCTAGGATTAGAAGAGGCACGTTCCAGTCTGCAGATTAGCTTGACCTTTGAGTGACATAACTAAGATATTAGTGAAGTAGGCGCCGGACTGGAGTGGGCACTACTCGTGACTCGAGTGGTCTGGATCGCTTTGAAACCTTGTATCGGATATGAGCATATGCGTCAATAATCTACTTTGGCATAGTATCGGTTGATCACCAATTAAATCTATGACGCAATTAATTGACTCACCTGCATGAGAGATTTAAGAGGCAATAAGCATTATCAACTTGGTTGGTAGATATTCATACTACCAACTGGTACGTTTGCAAAAGATGTCTCAATTAGGCAAGGTGAAGCTGATATCATGCGATGGATGGCCTGATTCTGATCTGGAGTGTAACGCTTTCCAACCACATTGCAAAGAGGAGATGACCTGAGGGTATCGAGGCAAGTTATCGCCGGGCGCTAAGAGACGTGGCCCAGATAATGCTATCACACCTGAGACCGAACGAGGGCTACAAAAAGCCAGTGAAGATCGAAGGATACAGGTGGGATCATCCACAAATTCAGCTTTGAGAGAACACCGAAGACCATCATAAAATATTAATAAGATTTCCATCTGCTCTACAACGATTTCTACCCCCATACCTTGTGGTGAGCAGGCAACGTATATCTGGTTGACGATTGACAAAATCTGAATACACTCTGCAACTCGTCATCATATTATTCGGTAAACTACTTTCTCACCTGGCCGAAGCTGGTTTTACCTGCACTGACCATAATCTTTGTCGTATCTGCGAAATCGAGAATATCAACCATCTGGTGTTGAGATACTTGAACACCGGTGCATCGCCATTCCAGGAGTGGGCCGAGGAGTGTTTAAGAAAAGGGAAAGTTTACTCTTCCTATACGAAGGAGAGGGTCTGTAGAGAAGGTTTGATATATCGCGTTCTTGCATAACGGTTCAAGAGGTTGAGTCTTCGGATAAGATGAGGAAAGTATGAAATCATTAGTTTGCTGGTCATACCTAGTTCAATAAATGTTGTACTGATTATTTGGATTAGGAGCCCCCATAACAGAATAGAACAACCTATACCTGCAACACAGTCAGTATACCTAGCAGCAAAAGATGACCTACATTTATTACTGCGTTTTGATGAATCCTATATGTGTTATTATCAATATAAAGTCTAATAGCTTGCTGTAGCGGCAGCCACACACCGTTGTATAGGTAGTTCCCTACAGCGGACTACAACTGTTGAGAACACCTCCGATGTCATTTTACACCCTTTGGAACAGGTCATTTCTTACGCCGTAGATTATCAGTATATCTTTGTAGCTCAGTGGCTAGACTTAATCATTTGGTTGCAGAATGGGTCCCGTATGGAGATTGATTACCCACGAGTACAATCCAATGCCAATTGAGCATGGTGTGGTCCTTAATCAGTGACTGCCAATATTCATTCTGATTGTGTGCAACAGATTTGAACAACGATATCAATTCAGGAATAGCACCACAGTTTCGAAAGGCGTCTTCAGTGGAATGGAAGCAGAACCCTCAGGTACCTCTAAGGACAATTTGCACATTCAAGTGTTAGTAAATTGGGAGGCATTCCTTCAACTATCAAGACCTGATAGGATGTCGGATGCTAGAAGGAACCTGCAAGTCAGTAACCGGTTCTCACAGAACCCAGTTTGGGAAACTAGTCAGCTTACACAGTAACCCCAGAAAAGCAATAAGGATCAAACCGAAGGAATGGAGAAACACAAGCAAGATTGATGAAAGGCTGTCCGGGAGTACCTGCGTTGTTCCTTGCCACAGAATAGGAAAGCTGAATATACAACATTAGATTGTTTCCAGTGGATATGGAAGGAGAAAGATACAGCACGGTTCCCAAAAGCGACGGAGCACTAAGAAATTACAGAACAGAATACAATATAGTATCAAGAGCCGTTCAAATTACTTATAGGTAGGTCGTTCGAACACCCCTAACAATAACTTGATTTGTCATATTTCACAATGTAATTCGAATATCAATGAGAAGATATTATATCCTCAGAGTCCAATAAAGCTGTAACATTTGTTAAACATTTACTCTGTCAATTATACACAAGGATGATTCACCCCTAGATTAAAGTTCCAACTAGTATATACGCGCAAGTACATATAAGCCTTTCAACAACATTTACCTGTTGATCCTTAAATGAAAATGTCATTCGGAAGACTGTTGTTAACACGAGTTTTGCCACGCTCTGGGTCATATCCATGCAAATCTAGTTCACTCGAATCCTAAACTTCCATTTAAGAAGATCCATCCAGCCTAATCACACTACATCTTAACTTTCATCCTATATCCTTATCTTCGTTCATTGAAGATCATCTGTTACGACAAAGTGGATTTGAATCCTAATAACAGTACCTGATCATTGCATATTGTATTAGATTTCTTCTTCCTTGAATACAGTCGGAAACATCAGTGAGAATCCCTTATGATACAATTACTTATTGTCATTTCTTTTCATCAAAGAAGATAATTCCAATCATTAGTGAGATTCCGTGATAATACCATACAGTATTATTGTTACACTTGAACAAAGAAGGCAATTTGAATCTTTAGTGATAATTCCTTATAATACCATACTGTTAGAGGTTCTCCCCAAACTGCAATAATGATACCTGATTATGAATTCCGGATGCACACAGATCTATGATACGCATAACACTGATGTATGTATTACTCAATTGCTCCGTAATATGCTCTGTTGGGTGAGTTCATAATACTCGCGACAACTGTGGGTACTTCGTTCACACCTGGATACTTTGCGGGAAATGCATGCTTGACATGCACGGCTGTTGGTAGTCAAACGTGATTAACAGAACCCTAATCCCCAGCCCATAATGGGCTAGAATTTGGAGAGGCATGTTTCAATTTTGAGAAAAGTCCGGACCTTAACATAATGTAACTGAGAGATTTATGACGGAGGCGTGGGCCTGGAGCAAGAACCTCTTGTTGTCGCGAGTAGTCTGGATTGCAATGTAACCTTCTATCAGATACACACTTACATGTCAATCATCAACATTGGCCTAGCATCGGTTTGTCGCCAATTAAATCCATGACCCAATAATATCACTCAATGCCATGAGGAATTTATCATGCAATAAGCGTCATCAACTTGGTTCGTGGATGTTGCAACTAGCAACTTGTACGATTACATGATGTCTGAGATGTGACGGCATAAGCCGATATCCTGCGATGGATGGCCTGATTCTTTAGCAGAAGGTCACGCTTTCACACGACATTGCTGGGACACAATGAACTGCAGGAATGGTGGCAAGTTCTCACTGGTCGGTCAGGGGTGTGGCCGAGATCAGGCTGTCACACCTGAGGAAGAGCGAGCGCTATAACGAGCCAGTGTTCTTCGAAGGTATCACCGAGTATGATCCACAAGATTAGCATTCAGAGACACCGAAGACGATCATAACATAGTATTCAATATTCTATATATTCAAAATTTCTTCTCACATTCATACTTGAGACTAGGCACTATATGCGTTGACATCATTATACCCAGACTCAGAAAGCACTATAGAAGATTGCCGAGAATTTCGGCAATTTCATTTTCGAATTGGCCAAGCACTGTTTAACCCACACTTACCCTCCGGTGTTTGGTTTCAGTCAACTGGAGAATATGAACTACCTGGTGCTGAGATATATCAACACAGGCGCATAACCGTACAAGGAGTTTTTTGAGGAGTGGTTGAACAACGACAAAGTTTAATCTTCCATTATATTGCAGAGGCTCGGTGGAACCGTTTCAATGTGGAGACAGTGGTAGCTGCATTGTTGGAATGAGTCGCGCGGGAAGGGCAGGCTCCTGTAGAAGGGTGGGCTCTTGCGGAAGGGCAAGTGGTTGAGTTTTGGGATAATACGGGGAGAGAAAGAGATTATTGGATAGGCGGCTTTACTTAGATCGTGAAACTATTATATTGATTATTGCGATCAAAAACACCACAGCAACAGTATAATATGTTATGGACTGTACACTGTGTTCAAGAAGTGCATTCTGCGACATACCGATCTAACTTGATGACACCAGAATTACTCACCTTATACCAAGAACTGGCATACATCGGAGCATATCTTATGCAGTACCTAAACAACCCCCAAGTTCATCTTATCGTTACGAAGAAACCAACTATTGGTATTATACCTTAGTTTGGCGTGCGAGAAGTGGGAACACAACTTCTGCTGCATGTATTGGGCCAGATGACTGGCAGCAGTCATTGTAAAAGGCAGAACTACTTTTGTGTCAGCTGCCAGTTATACAATTGTATGGTAAAATGTCCGGCAGTAATCAGCCTGCAGTGTAACATCTTGTCAGAGTGTTATGCTTAGAAACATTGTGCCAAGATTAATGAATGATACTGCAATATTCTACAGAGATCTTGCATCGACCATTACCAGCATAATAATTACCCACACCGGGGTAAAGTAACGGCCGAATTAACCGGACTTGTACCACCTCCAGATTAACGTCATTGACCAGAAATGGTAGACCCCAGACGGAGGCTATTATTCAACAGCCTGGCCCTAGCACGCAGCAATACAAGGATAGAGAAACCCCAATCCCCAGCTGGAAGCGCTATCACAGAATGGCTCCAAGAACATCAATGAATGATGGAGGCCACCCAAAGGGATAACTTGTTACTAAAAAGTCAAGAAGAGCCCGATGTAGCAACATGTGGTCAAGGGGAAGTGGACATGACCGAGGCAAATACAGACTTAGTGCAAAGGCAATTATTGGAACTCGCTCAATACATCGTCCATGTTTCGCAGGCATGTAATGAACACAAGGACGTATTGGCAGAAGAATTGGACTCGCTAGAAAATGGAATAATCATTATGGAGAGTCGGCTCCAAACAGAGAAGGTTGCGAACGACTCTGAAGTCACAGCAGTAGGATCGATGATGCAGTTCCGGGAAGCAATGCTGGAAGAAATACATTCACGCATCCATGTTATGCAGGAGTAAGATAATCAGATTGTAGAAGAGGCTACCGATTGATTTACAGGGATACGTTAGGAAATGAAAGCCCAGAATAAAAAGATTATTCATAATAGCATTCAAATCTTTGCCGCAACATATTCAGTTCAAGCTGTTTAGAAGTCAGTAGGAGTCCTGTCCAAAAGAATAGACGAGGTGAATGGAGTGAGGGCGTCTATTACGGAATTCATGAAGAGTATTGCATCTAAAAATCAATTGCGCCAGCACCAGGTGGTTGTGGACGAAAAATTTGCCCAAGTTGAGAAAATCAGTAGAGGGCAAACGACAGGTATGGCATATTTTAAGTTCTCCAAGGCCACACCATCGAGTACCGGCAAAGTGCTGTCGGGCCATCGGGAACTCATCAATATGTATATCCTCAGAGATTTGCCGACGTGCAGTCACCTTCAGTATCCAGTCTCAGGGATACTGGAAGTGCATCCACTTGGCTTGGGAGGATATGGGGTGGAGCACGAAGTGACATAGCAGCTGGAGGAGCAGACAGCGGAGCAGCCGGAGTAGCAGCAGCAGGGGATCCTCGACCACCAACGGATCCGCCACCATCTGCTGATGGACGAGCCAGGGGGAGGCATGTGTCTCCACGGTAGAGATGAGATAAGCAACTGGAATTCGCGAAACCAATTACGATTAATGAACCGAAGACGTTTTTCAGCAAGCCTGGCAAAGATTTTGATACCTGGTGGGTATTAGTCCAGGTCTACATTGAGGATCAGCCAGAGAAGTTCCATGAAAATGAGTGAACTATCAACTGCATAGGATCCTTGATGGATGGCTATGCTGCAGCATGGCATATCCAGTGGCTTGAAGGGACTTTGACCGGGGTACACCCATAGTCAATGGCCTGCTACTTGATTGCTCTTGAGCTCAGGTTTGAAGAAAAAGACACATATGATGAAGCTGATGCGGATGTAGAGAAAGACAGCTGTTGAATGGTGGCGTGTGCTCGAGTACTCAAGTGTGCACGGGCGTATGCAAAGGGATGTATATTGAATCTTATAACGAGATATGTCACATCAATATAAGGTCGATCAATAACTAATGGTGCTATCTACCAAGGAGGCAACTTACATTATAGTCCTTGGCATAGTGATATCCCTACTTCCAATCAGCTCAACACTCCTCCAGGATCGCTATCACATCCGTTTCCAACTAAAACCATAACAAACAGAGCGGAGGAGCGAATCAAATATTCTGGATAACTTCAAAACAATTGCGCCCAATCAATATAATTTCGGACGGCATTCCCAATGCTTTTTGCAGCTCCAATCCCAATACCATTCCAACAACCATTTCCGTGCGGAGCGAGGCCATGTTCCAGGCAATGTCTCATTCCAATCTAGAGGCCATTTCCAAGGCCAATTCTGATCATTCCCATCGCTGCAATCTGCGTCAAGAAGGCGGGCTTTGGCAGTTGCGTTGTAAAGCAGTCAGCAAGCATCTCAGCTGCCGGTACCTAGCTCCAGTCGATATCTCCATCTCTAGCGATCTGTGCGGCAAGATAGTACTTGGTTGCAATGTGTGCAACTGCATTTCTGCAGTAGATTCTGTTCTTAATGTTAATAGTCGGTGACTGTGAATTGGTGAACAAGTGAGGGATAATCGGGATGCCGAGCTAGGTCAGGAAATGCAAGATATGTGTGGGTCTCAGGCAGCGTACTCTGAAGGCATCGTATTCGGCATTCGTCGTGGACAGGGGATGGGACTTCCGGTTTCTCGGTCACCAGTCGATAGCTCCTGCGAAGTAATTCCCCTGTCCACTTGCTAATTCGTAGTCATCCGGGCATCCAGCATAGTCCGAATTGACATAACATCCATGTGCAATTGCTACTTTGAGTGCTCATCCAAAGCGCTGTCCCCAGTCCCGTGTGCCCTTGTGGTACTGAAACACATGGATGATAGCTGATGCGCATTGCTCAGACTGTGATTGTACCGGCTGAGAACTACAATGGCATCTGCGATATCGGGCTCAGTGGCAGTCATCACATACATCGTGCTTCCAATCATCGATTGGGATCTGGGCGGATAGGATGCTTCTAGGTTGGGTTTCCTCTTGTCAAGTTTCATTGCCATTGGCGATGCAAGTGGCCTGGACACCTCCGTTCTGAACTGCGCAAAGATTACCCGAATGTAGCTGTGCTGCTCGAAGTCGATCATTTCCTCATCCCGATTGCTTTCGATGCTCATAACGAGATAGAATGTAACACTCCCAAGATCATGCATCCGGAACCTCTTCTTGATCTTGTACTTGATCTACCCAGCACAACCTCATTAGAAATGATGAGGAGATCATTGACGCACAGAATGACCGAGGCAACTAAGTTTTGATCCATATTATAGAGGACGAACAGGCTTCCGTCGACGACTGATGCCACAGACCCAATCGCGATCAAGAGGTCTTGGAAAGTGCTGAAACCAACGTGCGAAGACTGTTTCAGGCGATAATGAGACTTTCTGCAGCGGAGTAACATCTTCCGTGAAATATTTGACATTGAATAATTGTATTGGCTCCCAGTCTGGAGCTAACCAATCAATCCCTGTGGCGGGTGCATATAGATTACTTCTCCCACATCAACTCCCAAGAAATCCGGGCAGACGTCCATTTCAGCGATCTCGAGATCATAGTTGGCGGCAATCGCAAGTGCCAGCCGGCCATGGCCCACTAGAGCAGTCGGTCCATCCATAGGCTGGTAGTTGATGGCTTCAATTTGCGGATTTCCTACCCAGACTAACCTGGCCTTGAACCGTTTCACATTGCCTGCTCCATTGCGCTTGATCATGTACACCCAGTAACTTGGCAAAGGCATTCTCACTTCGGGAAGCTCCATGAAAGATACAAAGACTTGATGCTAACCAATTGCATCTAACTCTTCCGTCATCGCTGTGTCCCATTTGTCGGTGAATGGAGACTCGGTTGCATCTGTGTTAGACTGTGCATCGTCGCTGCCATCCTCGTGATCAGGATTATTGTAAATCCCAGGTGCAGTGTTGATGGGAGTCATATCCTCAAATTCCTCGACTTCGAGAACCAATTGTGCAGTCTTGGCCAACTTACCAGCGCGGTTTCAGCGACTACCTGCAGCCAGCAGCTTCCATGCAACTTCAAATGGCTGCTCAAGGCCTGCAAAGTCGGGTGATTCCTGCTTCAGCTTCAGAGGGTCCGGAGGTGAATCGTTGTGCAATGGCTCCTGCATATGATTTTCGGTTGATTCCTTCTCTATGGGTTTCAGTTTGGGTTCCCCAAAGACATCTCGATAGAAGTCCTCATTCAAGATCGCTTCAGCTGCAGCATTCGGCGCTGTGTACCACTTCCCGTCTCTGAATACTATATGTTGGGAGTGGTGAAGCGTCTTGGCCAATGTATCATATACGAAGTACAGCTTGGACGATACGCTATATGGAACGAATGTGCCGGGAGTGGCTGTGTAATCCGCCTTCTTTGTTCTGTCTGTCGGAACGTGGTCGACAGACTTGCAACGGTACGCACTGAGGCGATGCAAAATTTGCGTCCTCCCATGCCAGGTATCCTGTGGGGTTTTACCAACTACGGATCGCGTTGTAGTGCTGTTCTTGAGATTGACTGCCACACAGACTGCAATTTCCCAGTAGTTCTTCAAAGGTCCGGCATCATCCAGCAGGCATGATACGCAGTCCATGATCGTGCGGTTCGCCTGTTCAATGACTGCATTAGACTGCGGTGAATAGGGTGTCGTCGTATCCTGTATTATGCCCTCTGATTGTCAGCATTCTGCGAATGTCTTGGAGGTATACTCACCGCCTCCATCTGTACGAAATCGCTTCACTTGCTTCCCTGACTCCTTTCATCTCAGAGTCTTCCATTCTATGAATATGTTAATGGCTTCCGACTTGCACTTCACAATGTACTCATCTGTATGCCTCGTGGCGATGACAATGAAGCGCAGGATATATCGAGCTTCCCCGATCGCTGTTTCCAGGGGATCCCATATGGTTGAATGCATCAGCTTCAGTGGCTCAGTGGCGTGGAAGGTTGCGGGAGTCTTCAGCTTCCAATGTGACTGGAACTTCATGTAGCCCAGCCAATCGCACTTCCCAGTCATCTGCGGAGGGTCGGCTTTGACTTTCGGCAAGATGTCCAAAGCCTTCACAACAATGTGGGCCAGGCGGTCGTGCCATGACATCCGCTTCTCTGCATTGTGCCAAGATGTATGCCTAGGCGTCAAAATTGCTGCCACGCAGCAGTTGCTGTTGCGGATGTCGGTGTATTCGGTTGGTTCCAGAGCTTGTTCCAGAATGCGATCTCGAATATATACCTTATCAACCTCAGGTGGAGAGGAAATTGATTTGACATGGCGATTTTAGGGATTGACACCGTAGTAATTCACCTGTTCGACTGTGACATCATCGTCGGTGAACTGGGAATGTGAGATAAGGTTGAACGACGGCAGCAAATACACCACTTTTTGGAGGATGATCATTTCCGTCTTTCCATCTGGCAGCTCCCAAATCAACCTAACACTTCCATAGTCTGATTCAAACAATATGACTCCATTGTATCACTTCACCTCTTTCATCTTCGGAGCATATTCAGTGTAGATGATGAACATTGAGCGATGGCCGGACATTCGAGTCGTACATGCACAAGTGATGAACCAATCACTGGATGAAACAGTTGAGTTGGCCACCATCCAATGGGTCACGATCCAAGTGGTGAGAGTCGAATTAGCTGATACTTCTGTTGATGCTTTTGCTCCAGTGTCGGCAGACATTGGAAGATCACCACATTGCATGCCCAAGCAGTTGTCAGTGGTATGCCCTCGCCGCTGGCAATGACAGTACGTCCGCAAATCCTTCTCTTTTCGATCATCCTTATTATCTCTCCTGTCATCTCTGTTATCCCTCTTTGGACTTGTGCCGCCTTTAACGTCTTTACCGCCATTACCACCACCTTTGCCACCCTCCTTTGCAAAGAGCAGATCTTCTGGAGCTACCCTATTCTCTCTCTTGATTGCCGCTCAATGTTCGAACGGGCTTGGTAACTATCACATCAGGAGTCGCGGTCATAGTGGCGTTTTTACCCATCATGAGCTCCAGGAACACTGTCCCGTTGTTGTTCCTTTGGATTCTGTGAACGCGGTACTGGATGTTCTCTTGCTCACACATCTTGGTGATTGCCTTTGCATCATCCGCATCAGTGTCAGTAGTCGATGGCCAGCACAGAGAAAGCAATCCAGGACATTCCAAGCCATCTGCGATGCCTTGTTGTCGACATCTCCGCAGTCCAGTAGCTTGATGCTCCAAAGGTCTTTTCTAACCCCAAACATGTTGAGCTTCAACTTTGATGTGTAGCCAGAAGCCAGCTTTTCCCAAAGCGTCTTTACATCCTCGACGACTGTGTATTCAGCTTGAATCTTCGCCTCCATGCCGAGTAGAATAGTCGATCTAGCAACACCTAGGATATCCATCCCGTCTTTACAAGCGGCCTTGCCAATGGCGGTCACGTTTGCTGCTGGCTCTTCCGGCTTGTCATTGTATTCTTTGATGATACCATACACAGGCATTTTTGCGATATGTATGGCCATCTCGATTGCGCATTGTGCATAGTTCATGCGATCGAACTTGTTGATGGTGATCATATTCGAACTCATTCTGTAATGAGTGGTTATATCATGTATCACGATAGTCAGTTAAGGTTATCTATCACACTGTACCCGACGGGTTGTGTCCCGCAGGCGCTGTCACAATCATGGCGGGATGCGGGGTAATTGGTTCCTGTGTACAGACCCTTCTCCGTCACGATGTTGACATCTATTCGACCCAAACCGATACAAGTATTAATAGTCGATTCTCATTTCCATTCCAGGGTTCATAATCTACTCAATTGTGTCGTATGCTCGAGGAGTCGAGTGTTCGCGGGTGTATGTGATGGTGTGTCTATTGGATCATGTAACAAGACATGTCGCATCACCACAAGGTCGATCAATCACTAATGGTGCTAACACCATAACTATCATGTCCCATCATAGTCCTTGCCATAGTAATTTCCGTACTTCCGACCAGCTGAAGATCAGGCATCAGGGTTGCAAACAGGTTACGTTTACCCAAATCCAAACCTTCAATAATTAGGCAATGATCACTGGCACGGCTTTAAAGGAATTAATTCACGAAAGAACGACTAGAATGGATGTTGACTAAAGATTTTGGGAAGACTGATGTGATAGAGTTTTCGGACATTGAACAATGGAGGGCTGCAGGAGAATGCCTTTGATGCGCATGGCCCTGCGATAAGAAAGGCAATCATTGGGTGAAGAATTCCGTGAGGCCAATTAAATTGGATAAAGGAACAGCAAGTTATCCAAAGAAAAAGGAATATCAAATGATGAGGGTGGCTGTGATGGAGTTGGGCAGCAGAGAGGAATATGAGTCGGATTCGGAGTCCGACATCTCGGGTTCCAATGGCTAGGACGGAAGCAACTCAGAGGAGGAATCAGATTCTGGGGATGAGGATGATGAACCAGATGGTGAATGTTTGGATGAAGTAGAAAGGAATGGGTACCAAGAAGAAGAGGAAGAAGGGAATGGGTGGGATTGACCACCAGATTTGGAATCAGATTCGCAAGCCACATTAAGCTTCAAGGTTGAAAATTAATGTTATAAAACTCATCTATATTAATAGGAAGACCTTTTTTCATTTACTAAAAAGATATTTTCCTGTGAGGATAATTGGAAGATCGAAACTGCTGACAAGCCAGGAAATATGTCCTCATACAAATTATCCAACATACATCCTACAAATTATCCAACAATACGAGTTGTGGTCACCAAAGTGAATTACTATCCTCGGAAACTCAGGCACGAATTGGACCGATTTACCACCTCTGGCAGATGGTAGAGAAACTATTGGTTAAGTACGTCGACACAATGATAAAGAAGGGAAAGACCCGACCCACCAGCATAATGGTGGGAAGCCCTCATGGTACGTAGGTCAACCCAACGGCCGAGGTCTACGACTTTGTGTCAATCACCGACATCTGAATGATTACACAAGGAATGATACGATACCATTACCAATATTGGAAGAACTATCAGTTCAGGCAAATAAAGCAACACCTATTCCTAAGGTTGATGCGAACTGCGGATTCCATTTGATAGGGATGGCACTGGGCCACGAAAAAGCCATGGCTTTCCGTTCAAAGTTTGGGCTATAGAAATAATTGGTTATGCCTTTCGGACCTTCTAATGCGCGTGCTTCCTTTCAAATAGAAATAAACAGTATCCTACAATTTCAATTCGGACTTGACCTGGATGTGAACTCCAACATCCGCCTTGGTGAAAACGAGGGAATCGTGGGAGTAGCTTGTATTGATGACATATTGATAACTACAATGGGATTGCTAGACAAACACCACAGACAAGTTTCAATAGTGTTCCAGCTTTTGATGGACAACAATATGTGCAACCAAATAGGTAAATGCGTTTTCGATGTTACAGAAACAACATTTCTTGGATCTGTGGTCAATGGATCAAGTGTTCTGATAGATCCTGATCATGGAAAGGCAATGGTATATTGGCCCAGACCAACGTCGAGGATGGAAGTTCAGCAACTGCTGGGCTTATGGAATTTTTACCGAAGGTTTAACCATAATTTGTCAGCCATAATATCACCAATTACGGATCTGCTTCGACAGGATATAATGTTCAGTTGCCAGCACGCTGAGGAGGTGGCTTTCCTGAAAACAACCATAGTATTTACGTCCGGAAACCACCTGATTGTCAGACAGTACGATTCAGACATAGCCACATTGCTAGAAATAGATGCATCCGACTTCACAATAGCAGGCATATTGTCGCTAATGTTTGAGGATAGCAAAATTTACCCGGGTAATTTCATATCAAGAAACCTTACAGATCCCGAACTGAATTACTATGTGTATGATCAGGAAATGCTAGGGGTCGTATTCTCCCTTAACAAGAATCGACATTTTCTTCAAGGAGCCGAGAATAAGACAACCATTTTTTGGACAACCAAACAATATCTAATGTAAATCAGGAGTATTGCTTAATCGAGGACAAGCCAGCTGTGCAGAACAACTTGATCAGTCTCATTTTCAACTGCTTTATCAGATAGATTCTTTCAATGACACAGAAGATGCACTTTCTAGGTGCCCAGCGTTCACCTCTCAAGCAGGGGGTACAAATTCAGCAACTAACCAGATAATGTTGGACAAAGAGCAATCATTAAAAGTTAGGCCTATGGATTTGGATCTCAACGATGGAATTGAATCAATTCAAATATCACTCAAGGAAGCAGAACAGCTATTGCTGGAAGTGACAGAATGGTTTAAAGAAATAGCCAGGCTAAATGACAGGTATACAGTGCGGTGTAAGTAAGTCTCATCAGGAGGAAATATCGACAAAAGATATTCGATTAAAGACGAGTCGTTTCGTTGGAAACACAGGATGTACGTACCCGAACGTCTACGGCAGGGGATAATTGGGTCAGAACCTGATTGTACGATAGCAGGACATTTTGGTAGAGACAGAACACTCGAACTGGCTACGAGGAATTTCGACTACATAGCTAGAGAGCAGGATATCCAGAATTCATGTAATGCATCTGATATAACTCCGAGCACAAGTAATCCTACACATGTGAGGCATGGCATTTTACATCCGTTGGAACTAGCATGTAAACCAAGGACATATATTAGCACAGACTGAATCACTGATGTAGCGGAATCCATGAGCGCAACTTTGATCCTGGTTGTGGTGGATCGGGTTACAAAGATGGCACATTTCATTCCATTAGGGAAAAATGATTCACCAACAGTAGCATGAGCTTAATTGGGAAAGGTATGGAAGTACCACCTCTTTCCAGAGAATGTTGTATCTGACAGTGACTCAACGTTTACGGGAAGCTTTTTTACCACTTTGTATAATCACCTAGGGATTCAGCAAAGTATGTCAACAGCATATCATCCGCAAACAAACGGCAAAATGGAACGAATCAATCAGGTGATCGAGTCATATGTACGGTCCGGTTGTAACTATGAACAAAATGATTAGGCATCAATGACAGCAATGGCGGAGGAGGCCTATAGTAGTTCGAATCATGCGGGGACTGAGATATCCCGAATTTGTGCGAACTGGGGATTTGAACTGTCAATGTACTGGCCTATGGATATTCACTTCAGAAATCCAGAATCTGAATACTATGGACACCATGTGAATGGAGTCGATGAAAAACCCAGAGAACGGTTGGCTGATTTGGTTGAAATGATGAAGACACATTACAACATGAAATGACATTCCATGGATCAGCTAAAGAAGGGAGACTTCCTTATGCTAAAGGGATGGAACATTCGAGCAAAGAACACGTGTAACAAGCTGGTGGTTAAGAGTCTTGGACCATTCAACGTCTTTTCAATAGGAGGAAATTTACAATACTGCAAGCTTAAGCTACCCGATTTGTGGAAAATTCATCCAGGCTTCAATGTCGATCAGCATGAACGATATGGTGGTACCTATAATAAAAAACAAGTAATCGAAATCGAAGAAGAAAGCGATGATTGGAAGATGTACCCAATAATAGCTAGTGGACCCTCAGACAATTATTCCATAGGATATGTGAATATGGTTAAATGGAAAGTTTTTGTGCAGGAAGAAACTACGTGGGAAATATATCAGACTGTAGCAGATATCTACCCAAGGTTGTTAGAGGATTATTATAATAAGAATACACCGTTAGAGCAGGACGGAAGATATAACGCAACTAAAGAGAGTGAGTAAAGAACGAAGAAAAGATAAGGAGATCATACGGAAGCTAAAGGATTTATTTACTATTGATCTGATTGTGTTATGTAGCATTTTCATGACGAAGCACCATTGAGGTCACCGGTCTTACACATGCGGTTGATGTTAGGGATTGTCCCAAAGCAGCGATAATGATACATGATTATGAATACTGGATGCATATATATCTCTGATATGCATAACAACTATGCATGTATTAGTTAAGTAGTCATTAATATGGTCTTTACCAGGATTTCAATATTTCTCGCGCGAAGTGTGGGTACTTCATTCACACCCGGATACTTTGTGGAACATGCATGGTTGTTATGCACTGCAGCAGATAGTAGAATGTATTGAAAAGAACTCTTCCCCCATACCTGGAATGGGCTTTGATTCGGATAGCCATGTACCTCTTATGAGAAAAGCCTCGACCCTAACATAACGTAACTGAGGGATCAATGTCATAGGCAGTGGCCTGGAGGGAGCACAACACATTGGTTAGAGTAATCTGGATCGCAATGTAACCTTGTATCGGATACGAGCTTAGGAGTCAATAATGTACATCAGCAATGTCTCGGTTGGTCTCCGATTAACTCTATGACACAATAAAATTACTCAATGGCATGAGGGATTTAAGAGTCCATAAGCATCATCAACTTGTGTGGTGGATGTTTCAACGACCGACTCATACGATTGGAAGCTGTCTGAGATACCAGGGAATAAGCTGCTATTGCGCGATGGAGGGCCTGATTCTTATCTGGAGCATAAAGGATTCAAACCACATTGCAATGACACAATAACCTCAGGGAATCGTGGCAAGTTATCACCGGGCGCTAAGGGGTGTGGCCAAGATATTGCGAGCACACCTGAGAAAGAGCGACAGCGAAAACAAGCCATCGTTGATCAAAGAAATAATGGAAGATGATCCACAAGATTTGCTTTCAGAGACACTGAAGACAATCTTACAATATTAAAAACAATTCTATGTACTCAAAATTACTTCCCTTATTCATACTTGAGACTAGGCACTATATGGCTGAACATAAATATACTCAAGCCGAGTATGTACTGCAGAAAGTTGTTGAGAATTTCTGCATTTTGCTTTTCAAATTGGCCGAGCAACGTTTAACCCACATCTATGGGATGGGGTATCACTTCTGTCAACTCCAAAATATCGACCGCCTGGTGCTGACATATCACAACACAGGCGCATTACCTGTTGGAGAGTTCTCCGAGGAGTGGTTGTACGAGGACGAAGCTTAAACTTTGGTTATAGTGGTGACGGTCTTTGGCACCGTTTTGTTCTGGAAGGATTGGAGGCTGTGGCGTTTGAATTAGCCACACAGAAAGGGTGGGCTCGTGCAGCAGGGCCACAGTTCGAGCCTTTGGATAAGAAGGGGATGGAATGTGAACATTAGATAGGGGGCAGTACATAGATCTGATAAATATTGTATTGATTATTGGGATCTGAAAAACACTGTAACACATACTGCATTACTGTGTTCCTTTGTCGAAAATGATAATCTGAATCGTAATTACATTTCTCCGTTCCACAACTGGTAACATATACCCGCTTCTTCGGTTGATGTATCTCCAAACATCACTATATCACCACCTTCTCTCAAATGTGAAGTAATATGTGAAAATATTATTGCCCAAATAATGTGGAACATATTTATTACGGAAATAATATACAATGTTTTAAAGTTGAAGTAATATCGATGAGAGTTATTAACGATGCATTATATGAAGGATATATAGATCATGTAATAATGAAGATATTAATTACCAACAGTATTTTGCAAAGCTAATATCGATGATGTAATATCGAAGCTTTTTTATTACTGAAGAAATCTGTTCAGGTAATATCAATGTAGTACTATTGAAGATAGTTATTTACTCAATTGATATCTATCAAGGTAATATTGACAAAGTAATTTCGAGGATAGTTAATTACCTAAGTGATAGGTGAAGATACAATTTCTATGGCAGCAATATCATCTGTAAGCATCTTATGGAATTGGCGGTGGCGGAATATTTAAATCTTGGCGCACCCTAGAATTTGTGGTATCGGTATAGTTACATGTTGTTGTACTATACAATTGGTAGTGTCAGCATAAATGCATATTATGGCACCGTAGTTTTTAATATCATCTGATGTTCATGTACAACTTGATGGAAGTGCCATCCCAGACCTCTAAAGCAATAATCTCATTATCTCCAGTATATCAACGTCCCAGCGCAACGGAATAGCTAATCCCATCGGCAAACAAATTCTCCTACTATTACCATGACTCAGTATGCTGTGAGTCGATTACCTCTCCAAAAAACGACGACTCGTCATCCTTGTCTAATTCCTTGTCTGGTTCGGTTATTCCCTCCAAACACCCGTTATTTGCACCTTCTGTCTTTCATACCTACTCAGCATCTGTCGGCACCTTCTCGAATATCTTCGCAGAAGAATCTTTTGCGTCATTCCAGCCATAATCACTTCGTTTGAAAAGACCTTGGTTATGACCACCGTTATAACAGCTATCATTTCCATCATTATACATCCCCCAGTCGCAAGGTGTATAGTTATCAATATTCCCATAAGTACTTTTGATGGATTGCTCACATTGTTGAATCAATTCCCAAGGTGCTGACCATACATTATTTTTCAAAAATGAATAGTATCGCATGCGCATAGATTGTTCCATAATGGTTTGTAATTGAATCATTATTACTGACATGGCAATCATGATTGATATATCATGAAGTCTCAAAATTAGAGGACTGGTAAGATGTACCACTGGCTGCGTTTTAACCCGGATTTATGGTCCTCGCAATATCACCTATCTGGTATATTGCATTCTTTGCTGTCACAATCCTACTTGTCGGCAAACAACTAATATTTTTTCCAGCAGTCTGTGAACAGGCTATCGTCAATCATTAGTAAATTGCCGTTGATAACTGATTGTAAATAATGTTCAACCCAAGGTGTGGGTATCTCTGGGTCTTTGTGGAATAACGTATTATTCCAAACATTATCCAGTTCCTCAGTTCCTATCATATCAATTCAATCCATCATATCAAGAGGTTTTTATTCAAATGAATCAGTAATAAATCTGCCAAAATCAAATATATTGACTAACTTTAAACCTATCCCGTCTGAATATTACAACGTCTGATGAATTTGCAGAATTCCAATCTTGGTTATAATATTCAGCTTGTCGGTCCCAAATTTTGGTTCTTTATAATGTTCTACAGTATAATTTTGGTGATTGAGATACCCTAGTATAGTAACCAGTATCCTAAATGGTATTGTAACCGAACGATTTGGTAACTTGGAAGAAGCTACTACCAAACCATATATTGGTGATTTCACAAAGAAAGCTCCTTCCTTGTTCAATCCTTGATAACCCTTGAGCTCCACCTCTTCCATCTGTTGTATAATACCCAGGAAAATTATGTCCATAATTAATACACTATTAGGCAGGTGCCTTGACATCAAATATAATTACTTATGCCCAGCCCAAGATAGGGATTTCCTGAATTATTCTTTCTTTTTGGAACAGGTGCAGTTCCTTTTGCTACAGGTGTCCACGGGAAACACTCCTACATATTCTGTCCACCCATGAGATCCCTAGGTTAAGAGCCAAGTTGACACAAGTTGCCTGCTGTTCGTAACTTAAGCTCCGAGGCATCACTCCCATCGGTGTGAGTTTTATGGTTTGCAACCACCTGCAGGTTTCCCTTGACTCGCTTTGCAGCTGGTCTTTGTGACTTTGATTGCGTAACTCAATAGGGACATCATTCCGCTTAGCTTCCCATTCCAATCTGAATACGTCCCAGTACATTATCATACACTACTGTCGATAGCCTTGAGTTGACTCTGATGAATACTCCGACTCGGTTGCAGAAACTGAATTGTGAATTTGATGCTGTTGATCTGGTTGAACAATATTCAGGTTATTAGTAAATGTACTCATAGTCAGTATACCAGCTTGTACTCCGAGTGTATCAATATGCATAATTAACCCCAGTATTAGCCCAACAACGGATGATATCCATCTAATGCTTTGAACCATGGTAAATGTACAGACTACTCCTTGCAAAGGCTATAGTCATTTCGGTCGCATATACGATCACGTTCTTTTCATTTTCCAAAGAGATTGTTCTTCCCCGGACTATTTATATCAATGGTCCGTTGCAGCCGCAACACAATGCTAAAGGATTTTATATCTAGATATAGGCATCATAAAAACCAAATCATAAATTAATGTCTTCTTTTGTTGGTAGGTATTTGAACTGTTTCACTGGTAGAGCTTGTTATTCTCAATGCTGGAACAATGTAATCTCTTTGTAGAACCTTCTTGGAATGTTACACACACACCCCAATAGTTCGTTTCCCTGATTTTACTAGCAATTTGCTTTGCCTCTTGGAGCCCCAAATCAACGCGCATTGGTAGAGATTGGCTCAAATCCACTGGTTCATTGTGCTCCTGGTGGTGCGGTATTAAAGCGTTACACTCCTGATAAAAATCATGCCACACCCTCACAATATCATATATCAGATCATAACTTCAACATGAACATCCTGCCCAGTCGAGATTGGGTAATTAAAACCAACATCTGTTTTTGATCAGATCGTGCATTCCGCGAATGAATTATCAGCATAATCCAAATCAGTCCAGAAGCCGCACCCAAACCTCCCAGACACTCCGCTAGCCCCTACCAGCACTTCTAAGTACTTCTAGAAGCTCGCAGACCCCCTGGAGCTTTGCAAAGCTCTCTTAGAATCTGCAAGAGCATTCTCAGGTGCTTCTGAAAGCACCCCCAGTGAATGATGTGCATTCAGGACGCTACAAGATTGGACAATTAGGATAGTCACGTTTTGTAGCGGGTGGGACCTCTGTGCAGGTTTGGGGAAGTCATCAAAAGCAGCTCTGAGGGAGACATGGTGCCGGATTCTCAACGCAGTAGTTCTGAGGGTTCCATTAGCACAAGGTATGTCCTCTATCATATTCATCATTGTTACAGTCACACAATGTACTACCTCATCATATGCCATGTATTCTTTTAGAATCTCTATATCTATATATATGGTCAATCTCGCCACAGATGGTAGTCAAGCATAACCGGAGACGCCCATTGAGAGGACCTAGAGATGCACCACTTGGAGGCCGTTGTGGTGAAATGAGAGAGCGTGAATGCAGAGAGCCGACCATCAACATTTCGCCACACCTCTCGCAACATTTAAACCCCATTGTGTAGGGAGAGCTGTTCCAGCTCATGGACTGTAAGAAGCAGGTGAGAAGATATGATACCTCCTGCCTGTGAGGATCCATACAATTGCAATGATCCAACAAATCTCCAAATGGGCAAGTGATAGAAAAGGTTCGAAATAATAGACTGTGTGTTTTCGTTGTATCACATGATGTGATATAAAAGAGATGTCTATCTACATGGGGTCTGCCAAATATATACTCCGCGTTGCTCATTCCACCTCTTTTACCCATGTCTCTCTCTGCACCAACTATCCCTCCTCACTACTGTTCGTCGAGAGCGTTATCGAGTGAGTTTGAAGATGTACTTCGAGGCAGTGATCAATCGAGTTTGGAGATACCCTGGCAGGCCACGATCCATCGAGTGTGGAGTGTCAATTGGGGGCCGAGATCGAGCGAACTCAGAGATGAACTTGGAGGCCCCGATAGAGTGAACTCAGAGGCTCACTTTCAAGGCCATGATCCACCGAGTTTGGAGATTCACAGGAGGCCATGATCGAGCCAGTTCGGATATGCAATTACATCAGCTAAGTGGATTTTTTTCACTGGACACCTGCAGTAGTTTCTGAGAGGATTTGGAGTGTAAACATAGATGTGTCAATTTCAGGGGAGTATTGGACCATTCGAGGGCATCGCTGCAGGCCTTCAGAGTATCGGGGAGAACCAGGAATAAGCCTGGGAGCACCGAAGACAAGCCTGGGAGCGTTTGGAAGCGCTCGCAAGAACTCTGCGAACACCTCCTAACACAGTAGAGAAATCTGGGAAACACAACATCTTCTTCTGCAATGCCGCAGGTGCGCCTGGAAATCATAGCTACTACTAATCATTCAACAATTTTTAAAACTCATGTACTCAGTTAGTATTCTCATCAATGTATCTATATAGTGACCTATCTACACACGGTTTGTCTCAACTGCCAGCAGGAGATGCTTGAGGGCAATTCAAGCAGCGTCGAAAGATTACGACCAATTAAACTCAGAAAGACACATCGCGCCAATAATCTAGGCAGTTTACCGGTACACTCGCAGGCCGCGCCTATGCGAACTTGGAAAATGCAATCAAGCAAGTGTGGAGACTCACTTGCACGGTGTGATCGAGCCAGATCGGGGATACCCCTGGAGGCCATAATCCAGTGAACTGCGAAATGCATTCCGAGATCATGATTGAGGTGATTTGGAGATGCACTTGGAGGCGATTCTGGTGCCAACTTGCAGGCTGTAACCGAGTTTGTCTGGAGATACACCTGGATGCCGAGATTGAGTGAACTTAACAATGCACTCTAACCTTGTGATCGAGCAAGTTTTGTGATTCACTTGGGGGCCATGATGGTGCGAACTTGCAGGCCAAAATTCAGCGAGTCAAGAGATACATTTGAAACCTATGATCGAGCGAGCTTCGAGATGCACATGAAGGCTGTGTTTGAAAGAAATTGGACAATAACTTTGAGTCAGTCGATGGATGGCACTCTAGGTACCGAGACTCTATTCATCAGCTAGTGACCTCGCCACCGGACAAGGTGACCTTACCTATGATCTCTTATGGAGAGCTGGATGATAGCAGTCGATCGTGTAGGGAGGCTTGCTGGTAGTTGAAGCAACATTCAGTGGTCAACTGGTAGTGATGTAAATGAAGAGCAAACATACAATCTTGCATGGATGCGGTACTCGGTGTATGCTGTACTTTGTATATACTCTACTCCGTGTACGCAGTACTTGGTGTCAACTCATGATCATGGCTTGGAGAGATACAGGGGGATGACTTAACTTTGTGTTCTGCGATGAAGGTAGGGTTGTGGAAGAGAAAGAGATAGGTGGGCAGGAAGATGAGAATGATATGGAGGATACAAGCAGATGTGAGAAATCAGGAATATGACTGGCCTGAGTGCGTTGAGACGCCCTCACATATCTGTTAATACACACCCGACTGCGACTCATACCTGCCATATCGGGCTGGTTAAATGACACACACAATATTCTTTCAAGTCCCATTTTCTCATAATGATTTGTCCCATCTCCTCTCAGCTCTCTCTTTCAAATTCTCAACTCTACCATCACCTAAGAACACGCAGTTAAGTCATCCGTCTCTCTCTCTCTATGCCATGATCAAGAGTTCATGTCATGTACAGCATACACCGAGTAGAGCATACAGAGACTGCTGGATACAATGCCTAATGCATCTTCCCAAAACCGACCGTCTCCCTCTCCCACCCAGTCTCTCATCTGGTGGCAGATCAAGTTGTACTCAATTGCCTTGATTCCGATTATTACCAGTTAACCAATGAGTAGAGTCTCACCTCCCGTGGCACCTCCCTCCCAAACTACTCCCTCCAGATTGACCGCCTCCATCTACTGCTCCAATCTCACTCGATCATGGCCTCTAGGTGTATCTCCACACCAGCTCAATCAAAATCTTGGAGCGCATCTTGAAGTTCTCTCAAGCATGGGCTCTAAGTGTGCCTCCAAACTTGCACGATTACGGCCTCCAACTTCACACCATCACGGCCCTCCAAGTGCATGTCCCATCTCGCTGTATCACACCCTCAGTGTGCATCTACAATCTCGCTTGATTACGGTTTACAAGTGCAACTCCAAATTCGCACTATCAAAGCCTACATGTGGATCTCCAAACTCGCTCGATTATGGCCTGCAAGTTCAAATGATCACGGCCTCCCTTCTGTATGAGGGCGTGTTCCCTATCACTCATACATGCATATTGACTAACAACTGCCGTGTCTGCTCAGTATTATGAGATCTAATCCTGCCAGTATCTGGCATTAAATCTGATTGAATGCAATACACTCGGCAGGATTGTAGCCCTTGCCATCTGGCTGTGTAGTTGCATCATCAAATCAGCTACCGCAGCATATCGCTCAATGAATCACCTAATCCTTAGCTTATTCCATTGTGGCGTATCCCAATCACACCCCACTAAAGGTGATTGTGATTATGGTTGGGATGCAATGATTGGTGTTATGCATATCAGTCTCTGGAATAATATGAATACAGAGCAATCCAATGGTTGCATAAACACTGTTAAGGGAGATCCCTGAACATTACCATATGTATACCCGACCGGCCAATTATGTGCATACATGCCCTGTCAATTCAATAACAGCCACCAAGTGTAGCTCAAAGTATGCTCTAATCCCATCTCCACGTGCATCTTCATACACCCTCAATTACTGCCTGAAAGTTTATCTCTAGCCGTACAGAATCACACGCTTCAAGTGTATCGCCAATTATGCTCAATAACACCCTCCAAGTATATCTCTAAACTTGCTCAATCATGGCCTGGGAGTGAATCTCTCAGTTCATTCGATGATTATGTGCAGGTGCATCTCTAATCGCTCTCACACCCGCACTGCTGACAGTCCAGATAGAGCATGTGTAGATGAGTAGCTATATAGATACATGGATACATAGGTTCAAATACAACCTCACTACAGTAGTTTTAATACTCATTGAGTATCAAGTTTTTACTATCACAGCTTGGTGCACCAGCAGCATTCCAAATGAAGATATTTGTTAGGGGTTCTCTCCTGATAGCGGTAATGATTCATGTTATTCAAGCAAGTACTCGTGACTACCATTCGGAAGTGGATACGATTGGTCATTGAGGCAAAACACCTTCTTGCGAATGAAAACATGGGATCAGTCAGACGGCCTTTAGCGGGGTTACATCTGAGCTGTATGTAATGATTTGATAAGAGCAGTCTTATCAAGCGGATTCGCAAGATGACGCAATTATGTTGCCATAACCGGGATGTGAAAAACCATCAGCGGTGCGCATGATTATCCATTACACCTACTACACCTTGATAGCGGGACAACACATCCTAGTGGTGTGCAGCACGGGTTATGCAATATGCGAGTACGAGGGATCGTCGCACCTTATCTCACAGGGATAGGGAGTAATGCGCGCACTCCCCAGATGACAGAAGTCCGGATCCTAAGCATGCAGTATGTGAGGGATTCATGGCATTGGCTGATGATAAGAGGCCTGAAGCGACCCTGCTCATTGGTTTGAGTTAGTATGCATCGCAACCCCAAGAGGGTGTCATAATCTACGTTGGCAGAGTATCAGTGGGTCGCCGACATATATCTCTGACGCAATGCCGATTAGCCAAATTGGTCTGGTGAGGCATTAATAACTTCAAGTTATTATTATATTGCGATAAAGCGCTGATCACTCTATATGATGTCAGACCTTCCAACTACTGAACGAAGGATAAGCAAGATGTCTAAGTTGAAGTTACGAGTTGTCATACGATGCGTTTGATATCATGACATGATGATGGCCTCATACGAGTAGCGCAAAGCTTTCAAAACAATCATGCATGCACACAATAACCTTGAGGGAATTCGTGGCGGCTCTCGGGACAGTATCCCGAAATAAGCTATCAAGCAAGTCCGTTGTCATAGTCACTGGAATGGTGGCCAAACATGAGCCAGCTAAAGACTATAAAGAACTCGGATTGTCTCCCCGACAATGAGAAGGACCAAGCTCTAGCAGCAATCCACAGTCAGACATTACC
>Ga0307515_10001742_pt1 | contig 48455 bp, 41 predicted proteins | sample 17_EM_MG_FD_194513 | JGI IMG/M metagenome (GOLD analysis project Ga0307515, IMG submission 194513) | Populus trichocarpa ectomycorrhiza microbial communities from riparian zone in the Pacific Northwest, United States - 17_EM | ecosystem: Host-associated > Plants > Roots > Unclassified | place... | reverse complement strand
TAGGTTACACACCCGCCGTTGTTTGTGTTATCACCAACAACCTGTTGGGAAAGATTAAATTGGTAGGCTACACACCCGCCGTTGTTGGTGTTATCACCAACAATCCGTTGGGAAAGATTAAATTGGTAGGTTACACAACCGCCGTTGTTGGTGTTATCACCAACAATCTGTTGGGAAAGATTAAATTGGTAGGTTGGATTGATAAAAATATTTTTGCGAACTTATACAAACGGGGAGAAATACATCATGCAGGCATTAACAAACAGGGTAAAACCAGTAGAGCGAAAGCCAATGACATGGCTTGAAAAGCTGTATCTCTGGAATATTTTCAAAGGCATGGTTATTACCTTTAAACATATCTTTAAAAGAAAGGCCACTATACAATATCCAGAACAAAAAAGGCCGTTTAGCCCGGTGTTCAGGGGACTGCATATCTTAAACCGCGATGAAGAAGGCCGGGAAAGGTGTACCGCCTGTGGTTTATGCGCTGTTGCCTGCCCGGCAGAAGCCATTACCATGGAAGGGGCAGAGCGCAAAAAAGGGGAAGAAAACCTGTATCGTGAAGAAAAGTATGCAGCTAAATATGAAATCAATATGCTGCGCTGCATATTTTGCGGGTTGTGCGAAGAAGCCTGTCCAAAAGATGCCATTTACCTTACTGAAACTTTCGCGCCGGCAAATTACCAGCGCCAGACATTTATATATGGCAAAGAGGATTTGCTGATACCCGACCCCATTAAAGAACCAGAACTGTATGCAAAAGCGGCGGGTGGAAGGGTGAAGAAGTTGTAAGTTTTAAGTGGTAAGTGGGAAGTGGTAAGTTGTAAGTGGGTAGAGGGAAGTAAAAGTGGTCAGTAAGAAGATGAAGTATACTGTTGTTTTGGGGTTGTTGGGTTTTGAGTGATTGTATCAAACTTATTTTCAGGAGAGGAATGCAGAAAAATATTTCCAGGCTAAAAACTAAATGCTAATAGCTAACTGCTAACAGCTAATGACGAACTAATAATGGGAATTACACAAATATTATTCTGGTTATTAACAGCACTTGCCCTGGGCAGTGCATTGATGGTTGTACTGAGTAAGAATCCTGTCTACAGCGTATTGTTCCTGATCGTAGCCTTTTTTGCTATCTCCGGGCATTATATATTACTGAACGCACAGTTCCTGGCTATTGTAAATATTATAGTGTATGCAGGCGCCATCATGGTGCTTTTCCTTTTTGTGATCATGCTGATGAACATCGGTGCAGATATGAACCTGCAAAGCAACAAGCTGATCCGGTTTGCAGGTTTCCTGGCTGGCATGTGTTTGTTCCTGGTACTTGTAGCCGCATTAAAAGATGCCGCCACCAAAAAACAATTGGTACAAACCTCGGGGGGCGATATCGGTTTGATAAAAAACCTCGGCATTGCTTTGTTTAAGGACTATGTAGTGCCTTTTGAAATAAGCAGTGTATTGTTTTTGAGCGCTATGGTAGGCGCCGTGGTAATTGGAAAGAAAGAATGAACAGCGGTTAGCTTTTAGCTATTAGCTATTAGCTTTCGCGGTAATTATTCACGCTCAGGCCGCCGCTGTTTACCAACAGCCAAAGGCTAAAAGCTAACAGCTATTAAGTATGCCGGTAAATTATTACATATTTGTTTCGATAGCGCTGTTTTGTATCGGCGTTATAGGTGTATTAACACGCCGCAACGCTATTATCGTTTTTATGTGTATAGAGCTTATGCTGAATGCAGTTAACCTGCTGCTGGTGGCATTTTCTAAAACACACCAGGTGGTGAACACAGTTACCGGTGCCAATCCGGGAATTGACGCACAAATTTTTGTTTTTTTTATAATGGTGGTAGCAGCGGCGGAAGTAAGTGTGGGACTGGCTATTATTGTTATGATGTACCGCAATACGCATTCTGTTGATATCAATTTCTTAAACAGGTTAAAGCACTAGATTACCGGTAACCATCCCGGGCATCCTGCAAAAGTGATATGAGCCAATTAGTATTTTTAGTTCCCTTGTTTCCGTTGCTGGGTTTTCTCATCAACGGCCTGTTGCGTAATCAATTATCCAAATCGGCTACCGGCTTTATCGGCAGCGGCGCAATACTGGCATCCTTTATTGTTAGTGTAATGCTTTTTTTGGATGTTAAAGCCGGTAAAACGGGTGTGGTAACGCTGTTCGATTTTATCAGTTTCGGAAACATTCATATTCCATTTGCATTCCAGGTAGACCAATTGTCGTCCTTATTTTTACTGATCATAACCGGCGTAGGCTTTCTGATACACCTGTATTCTACCGCTTACATGCACGAAGAGGCACCACCACATTTTGCCCGTTATTTTTCTTACCTCAATTTATTTGTGTTTTCGATGCTGTTGCTGGTATTGGGCGCCAATTATGTGATCATGTTTATTGGCTGGGAAGGTGTGGGCCTTTGTTCTTACCTCTTAATAGGATTCTGGTTTAAGAACAACGAGTTCAACAATGCCGCAAAAAAAGCATTTGTAATGAACCGAATTGGGGATTTGGGTTTCCTGCTCGCCATTTTTTACCTGTTGGCCAAAGTGGGCACGGTAAACTTCAGCGAAGTTTTTGCACACGCGCCGGAACTGTCTGTAGCTACCGTTACCATCATTACTTTATTATTATTTGTTGGCGCAACCGGTAAGAGCGCCCAGATACCGTTGTACACCTGGTTGCCCGATGCCATGGCCGGTCCAACACCCGTATCTGCCCTTATACATGCCGCTACCATGGTTACTGCAGGCATTTATATGATTGCACGGAGCAATATATTGTATACCATGGCGCCGGTTTCGCAATCTGTAGTGGCCATCGTGGGTCTTGTTACTGCCGTACTGGCCGCTACCATTGCTTTAAAACAAAACGATATTAAAAAAGTGCTGGCCTATTCTACGGTTAGCCAGCTGGGTTATATGTTTCTTGGATTGGGTGCGGGCGCCTATACCGGTGCTGTTTTTCATGTAATGACGCATGCATTCTTCAAGGCACTGTTGTTTCTTGGTGCCGGCTCGGTAATTCATGCCATGCACCACGAACAGGATATCCGCAATATGGGCGGATTAAGAAAATATTTACCCGTTACCCATATCACTTTTCTGCTGGGTTGTATTGCCATTGCAGGTATACCGCCTTTCAGCGGATTCTTTTCAAAAGATGAAATTTTAGCGGCTGCATATGAAACCAATAAAATATACTGGGTAATTGGAGTTATTACCGCCGGTATGACCGCTTTCTATATGTTCCGTTTGTATGCAACTACTTTCCTGGGTAAGTTCAGGGGCACACCAGAACAGGAGCATCACCTGCACGAGAGCCCTGCAGCAATGACTATTCCGTTGGTGATACTGGCCATACTGGCCGTTGCCGGTGGATGGATAGGAATACCGGAAGTATTTATGAAAGACGGTCATTGGCTGGAACATTTTCTGACACCCGTATTTGCAGCCTCTTACAAACTGAAGGAAGTACATGCGGCCGATCATAGTACAGAATATATGCTGATGGCGGTTTCTGTTGGCCTGGCTGTTATTGCCATAGCATACGCGGTAAACCGGTTTAGTAAAAAACCCGATCTGCAGGAAGCAGGGGGTATTGGAAAAGTACTTGCCAACAAATGGTATGTAGATGAGTTGTATGATACCATCATTGTAAAACCACTGAACGGATTGGGTAAAGTATTAGATAATATCATTGAAAAATCGGGCATCGACTGGCTGGTCAATGGTGTGGGCAAAGGTGTTCAGTATGGCAGCCGGCAATTGCGACTGCTGCAGAGTGGCCAGGTGGGCAGCTATGTATTGCTGATGATTGCGGGTATGATTATATTATTTGTATTGCAGTTCTTTTTGAAAAAGTAGCGTAAGTAGCGAGTGGTAAGGGGCAAGTGGCAAGTGGGCGTTTGCATGAACAGGACGATAATAGCAGCTGCGTGAGAAAGTATTAAAAAACAAGGAAATAAAAATAAGGAAGTGATAAATGGAATGAGTTGGTACCGGAAAAAAACCACTCGCCACTGGCCACTAACTACTACCATACTATGATAGCTGTTTTACTGATATTGATTCCTTTAATTGGCGGACTGGTGCTCTTTGCAATAAAAAGCGAAGTCAGTGCCAGAAGCTTTGCCTTATTTACAAGCATTGCCGTGCTGGCAGTATCGCTGCTGGGCCTCACCGTTATGAACAGCCCGGCCAACCTCCATTGCGATGTGCGCTGGATATCAGTCCTGCACAGCCGTTTTCATGTAGGACTGGATGGTATGGGACAGTTGCTTTGTTTGCTTACTGCTTTTTCTTTTCCGCTGATATTTGTTGCCACCTGGAACAACAGGTATAAAAACGCCCATCGTTTTTATGCATTGATGCTTTTAAGCCAGGCGGGTTTAATGGGTGTTTTTCTGGCCATGGATGCACTGCTCTTTTATTTCTTCTGGGAGCTGGCACTGATACCGGTGTATTTTCTTTCTTCTATTTGGGGCGGAGAAAAAAGGATTGCGGCCACCTTCAAATTCTTTGTTTACACATTTGCCGGATCGCTTATCATGCTTACGGGCCTTATCTACATTTATTTCCAGGCACAGCAGTCTTTTGATTTGCAGGACTGGTACCATCTCAAAATAGATGAAAGCACCCAGGGCTGGTTGTTCTGGTTATTGTTTACAGCTTTTGCCATAAAGATGCCCATCTGGCCATTTCATACCTGGCAGCCGGATGCTTATGAACAGTCACCCACCGCCGTTACAATGGTATTGAGTGGTATCATGGTAAAGATGGGTGTCTTTGGAGTAATACGCTGGCTGGCGCCCGTATTGCCAAAAGGTGTGTACGACTGGGGCGATACCATATCTATGCTTTGCCTGGTAGGAATGATCTATGCATCGCTGATTGCCATCAGGCAGGATGACCTGAAACGACTGATTGCATATTCTTCCATCGCACATATCGGCCTGATGTGTCTTGCCATTTTCGCCTCCGATAAAAGCGGTTTACAGGGCGTCATGATACAAATGTTTTCGCACGGCGTAAATATAATCGGGTTGTGGATAGTGGCAAACGCCATCGAAACAAAATATGGTACACGGAAAATGTCGGAACTGGGCGGCCTTGCGCAAAAAGATCCACCACTGGCGGTTTTGCTGGTAATAGTGGCCCTGGCCAATATTGCATTGCCACTGACCAATGGTTTTGTGGGTGAATTTATGATGTTCAACGGGGTGTTCTCGAGCCCGGTTACAAAGTATGGCGTGCTGGACACAGCGGTGGCGGGTATTTGTATCATTTTATCTGCCGTGTACACGCTTAACATGATTAAGAAAATATTTTATGGCAACAGCAATACAATTACACAGCGCGGAACAGTATCCGGTTTCCCGGTATTGGTTTCATTGTCTGTAATTGTGGTGCTCATTTTTATTACCGGGGTGTATCCAAAACCAATGCTGCAACTGACCAATGACACTGTTGATGCAATTTTGAAATACATGAGAACATCCATATAAAGTAGATCGTAAGCAACGTATGAATGCAATAATTTTTTCTGCCATCTGGGGCGTACTGATGATGTTTAGCGGCATCTTTATCAAAACAAAAGCCGTTATACGCAACCTTGCCATTGCAGGGGTGGCGTTATTGCTTTTGTTGAACCTGGCCGAACTTAACCACCTGGCAGTATTGCATATAGATGTGAAGAATATGCTGGTATTCGACAGTTTTGGATTATTGTTTAACAGCGTGGCATTCGCATCCACCCTAATCTATTTACTGCTGAGCGCAAAAGATGTTGAAGAAGTAGGTGTTAACCAGGCAGAATATTTTGCACTGTTGTTTTTTGTACTCTGCGGCATTGGCATTGCATCCGCATTTAACACTTTACTGATGCTTTTCCTGGGTATAGAAATCATTTCTATTCCGTTGTACATTCTCACCGGCAGCGATAAAAAGAATCTAAAAAGCAATGAAGCCTCGCTCAAGTATTTTTTGATGGGCTCTTTTTCTACGGGTATTATGCTCATGGGTATTGCATTGATTTATGGCGCCACGGGTTCATTTGCCGTGGAAGGCATGGGCCGACAGATAGAGGGTTTCATGCCTGTAATGATGGCCGGTCTGTTATTGTTGCTGGTAGCTATGTCATTTAAAGTATCCGCAGCACCATTTCATTTCTGGACACCCGATGTGTATGATGGCGCGCCTACTGTATTTACTTCTTTTATGGCCACCATTGTAAAGGCAGGTGTATTTATTGCTTTCGTGCGTTTGTTCGATGCAGCATATGGCGAATCACTGGACAAATGGCGTTTAACTCTTGCCTTTATCATTGCCGCTACTCTATTTATTGGAAATATTACGGCTGTTTTTCAACAAAGCGTAAAAAGAATGCTGGCCTATTCAAGTATTGCGCAGGCAGGGTTTATGTTTTTTGCCCTGTTTGGTTATAATGAATTTGCACGGGAAGGCATCATATTGTATGCGGCTGCTTACAGTCTTGCTACCATTGGCATATTTGCCATTCTCATAAAAATGAAGGATTATACTTTTGATGGCTACAATGGCCTGGCAAAACAACAGCCATTGCTGGCGGCGGTCAATACCATTTTTCTTTTATCACTTGCAGGCATTCCGGCCACCGCAGGTTTTTTTGCCAAATATTATATGTTGATGGCCGCTGTAAAAAATGGGGCCTACCTGTGGCTGGTTATTTTTGCAGTGCTTTGTGCAGCCATCAGCGTGTATTATTATTTCCGCGTTATACAGGCCATGTATTTTAAAGAAGGCAACGGGCAGGTAAAAGAAATCTCCCCTGGCTTTAAGCTCATGCTGGTTATACTGGCAGGTATTATTATTTTATTAGGTCTCTTCCCGCAGATACTGCTTGTTCATCTGTATTTTTAGTGAGGTTATACTGCTGTGTATGCAGGCCACTCAATACAAGTGACAATGAAAATTGTAGTCATATCGGATACACATGGGCAGCATGCAAAATTGAAACTTCCCAAAGGTGAAGTGCTGGTGCACGCGGGCGATCTTACGTTAACGGGCAATAAAACAGATACCCTTCGTTTTTTAAACTGGTTTGGTAAACAGGATTTTCAACACAAAATTTTTGTTGCCGGCAACCATGATTTCTTTTTTGAAAAAGAGTCAACCGCCCAGATTGAAAAAATTATTCCACCCGGCATTACTTATTTAAAAGACAGCGGCACTACAGTGAACGGATTATCTGTCTGGGGTTCACCGGTTACGCCCTGGTTTCAAAACTGGGCATTTAACCGGCACCCGGGAGATGATATCAAACGGCATTGGAATTTAATACCTTCCGGCACAGATATACTCATTACGCATGGGCCGGTGTACGGAACGCTCGACCAAAATGCCGAAGGACAACACATCGGCTGCAAAGATCTTCTTCAGAAAGTCAAAGAAATAAAACCGTCGGTGCACCTGTTTGGCCATATACATGAGAGTTATGGAATCGCCGTCAAATACCGGGTAAAATTTATGAATGCCAGTGTGTTAAACGAAAGGTATCAACTGGTAAATAAACCATTGGAACTGGAACTTTGATCCTGGATATTTATTTCTCTTTTTATAACCTTCTATCCTGTAACTTGTTGGTTTTTGATTATTAGTATGTGTGCATTGATAAAAAAAGCGATAAATGAAAAACCTGTAAAACCATTTTTGAAGTGGGCAGGCGGCAAAAGGCAATTGCTGCATCATTTTGCAGGTATGTATCCGCAGGTCCTTCAGGAAGGAAAGATTATCAATTATTACGAACCATTCCTGGGAAGCGGCGCTGTTTTTTTTGATATCATGCAGCGTTTCTCCATAGAAAATGCTTTGCTATCAGATATAAACAGTGATCTTGTTTTAACCTACCAGGTAATACAGGCAAAAGTGGCTGAGCTTACAGATGTGTTGTTGAAACATGAAAAAAAATACCTGGCGCTAAACGATACCGGCCGCCAGCATTATTTCTATGAACAGCGGACGTTGTTTAACCAGGAAAAGTTGCTGGTAAATTCCGGCACCCAGACCGCCAAACGCGTTGCCCGTGCTGCCCGGCTGATTTTCTTAAACCGTACCTGTTATAACGGCCTGTTCCGTGTAAATGCTGCAGGCCACTTTAATACCCCTGCGGGCGATTATAAAAAACCGTCTATCTGCGATGCGGAAAATCTTTTAGCGGTATCAGGCTTACTTGGCATGGCTACTATTAAAAAAGCAGGGTTTACAACAGCATTGAAAAATATACGGCCAGCTTCATTTGTTTACCTGGATCCGCCCTACCGGCCGTTGAGCAAAACGGCCAGTTTTACGGCTTACAGCAAGGGGGCTTTCGGAGACGAACAACAATCAAAGCTGGCGGGTATTTACAGGCAGCTACATGAAAAAGGAGCAGCTTTAATGCTCAGTAATTCAGATACCAAAGACAAATTTTTCGACAGACTATATACAGGCTTTCATATAAGCAGGGTGCCGGCAAGAAGACTCATCAATGCCGACGCTTCCAAAAGGGGACATGTACAGGAAATTGTAGTAACCAACTATGATGGTCCAGGATTGTGTTAAGTGTTGTGTGCTATGTGTTATGTAAAGCGGGGCTGGTATATAACACATTGCACACAACACATAACACACAACACCCAACACATACCACCCAACACTCAACACAACAGAATATGACCCAGAATCATTACTTTTAGTCTATGAATTTACTGGATACCCTTTCTTTGAGTTTCCGCACCATACGCAGCAACAAGCTCCGTACGGGTATTACAGTGGCCATCATTGCGCTGGGTATTGCCTCACTGATTGGTATCCGTACGGCCATTGAAGCTATGACGCAAAAATTTACTGAAAGTTTTTCTGCAATGGGCGCAAATGGTTTCAGCCTGCGGTACCGGCAAATGTGGCGCGTTCAAAACAACGACGGTATAAAGAAAGAAAAGAAAGGCGAAAAGAAAGAAAAGCTGTCCAACCAGAATAAACCCATCAGCAAACTACAGGCGGAATCGTTTAAACAGGCATTCAAATTCCCTGCGCAGGTGGGCCTTTCTATGTTTGGTACAAACAATGCTACCATCAATTTCGAAAATAAAAAAACCAACCCCACGGTACGCCTGATGGGAGGCGATGATAATTTTGTTGATTTGAACGGCTACAAGATTGCAAGCGGAAGAAATCTCAATGACCTGGATGTACAATCCGGTCGCAATGTATGCCTCCTCGGAAAAACCGTAGCCGGTACATTGTTTGGAGACAATGCAGAAAGACCGGTAGATAAAATAGTAAGGGTAAACGGAATTCCTTTCAGGGTAATTGGTGTACTGGACGAAAAAGGATCTACCCTTGGTTTCAGCTGGGACAATGCCGTGGTTACTTCTTACAACAATGTACGCCGGTTTTTTAACAGCGGTCCACGCTCTTCTTTTTCCATTGGCATAAAAGTAAAAGACATCAATATGCTGGATGCTGGTATGGGCGAGGCAGAAGGTATCTTTCGTTCAGTACGAAAACTAACCACCACAGAAGGCAATAATTTTTTGATAGACAAGAGCGATAGTTTTGTAGACATGCTGTTGAAAAATCTTCAGTGGCTTACCATTTCTGCTATTGTAATCGGGTTTATTACGTTAATGGGCGCTGCTATTGGTTTAATGAATATTATGCTGGTGGCGGTAACAGAGCGTACTAAAGAAGTGGGACTGATAAAAGCCATCGGTGGTAAACAGCGCAATGTACGCAACCAGTTTTTATACGAGTCAATCATCATCAGCCTGCTGGGTGCCGCATTTGGTATCTTCTTCGGCATATTGCTGGGCAATACCGTTAGTATATTAATGAGTACCGGTTTTGTAGTACCCTGGGCATGGGTGCTGCTGGGTATTTTCATTTGTTCACTGGTAGGTTTGCTGGCTGGGTTGTACCCGGCATTCAAAGCTTCGCGGCTCAACCCAATAGAGGCCCTGCGGTACGAATAATCCATTGCTTCCGTCAAAAATTAATTTTCTGTGGCTTATCATGCAATGAAAACAAACACGCTGTTTTTCCTGTGTATGCTGTTGCAGGCAGGCCTGGTATCGTGCGAAAGTTTTAAAAACAAGACCAGAGAAATTGCGGGCACCGCGCTGCACAGGGTGCCGGGTAGAAAAAACGCTTTTAAAGATAAGGAGATCCGTGTGTATGATTTTGATAAACCCGATACTTACAATAATAAGAAGCGGTTTAAAGAACACTTGCAGACAGATGTAAACCCCGGTATAAAAAATATTTATGCCTATGGCGATTTCCTGGGCATCGATTATAAAGTATTCATTGCTTTTGACTGTGACAGCTTCACAGTTGCCCGCATTGCCGCACAAAAAAATATGATACAGGTTAAACATACGGGTGAGAGCGGTTTGTTTTTCGTGGAAGAATTCAAATGGTGGAACAAGGAAAAACTGGAACAGCTGCTTCCCTATAAAGCCGGTAAAGCACATGAACACCAGGAGTTGTTATGGTATGATGCGAAATTGCAGAAAGCGTATTATGAAGAGTATAGTTTATAAAAAACCCGGCCAAAGTAAAGGCCGGGTTTTTATTGATTGGTTATAAGCTTATTATTTTGGGTCTAAAATTCTGGTAATCCTTTCAAGTACATCCTGCAGATGATAACGGGTCATTTTATCCGTTTCAGCCGGCAATGCAGCGTTGATATCGGCCCTCACGCTGCGCAGCGTGCCTTTAGCAATTGAAACGATATCTGTTTTTTTTATGTCTCCACCCCCAAATGTAATGATGATACCTCCAAAAGAACCGGAAGAAGGCGCTGCCGGACTGATAATGGCACTGAAGCGCTCAATATAGGCTTTCTGAAGATTGCGGCGGTACACATCGATAGGTTTGCGGGTGTACAGCTCGGTCCAGATGGATTTCTGTAAATCACTCATCAGGTCAGTCAATGTATAGGCACTGCTGCCCATGGCTGCTTCTGCGCTGATAAGTTTGTTCATGCGGCTATTGGTGAGCAATGAATTTAATACGCCTTCCATGCGGCTGCCAATAACGTTTACGGGATCGCTGCCTGTTTTACCGGATATTTCACGGTTGATTAACCACACAGGGGTGGTAAAAATATTTTTCGACAGAAAGCCCATGGCTTCCTGTTGAACAGCTTTTGGTACGTATTCGTAAACAGGACCGGACTGTTCTACCACTTTGGGGGTTTGATAAATGCCGCCGATGTTTTTGATAACATGTCCGAGGTAGCGGTTGAACTGAGTTACCACTTCACCATACAGTTCGGTGAGGTTGCTGTAATCTTCATTGGGAACTTTGGTCCAGGCCATCAGATTTGGTACAATCCGTTGCAGGTTTTTAATACCATAGGCTCCGGCTTTCATGGCATTATCGCCCACGTCTTCGTTTTGAGAATGCGGATCATCGGGGTCTATTTCTGTACCAAAGAACAGGCGTTTGTTTTCCTGTAAACGTTCGGTTGTCATTTTATTCAGGATGGGCACTTCTTCTTCGGGCGTATTGGCGCCGTATATTTTTTTATAACCCCATTCAATGGCCCATTTGTCGTAATCACCGATGCGCGGATACAATCCGGCGGGTGAAATATTATCTTCGGGCTGTGCAACATAATTAAAACGGGCATAATCCATTATAGAGGGTGTGTGACCGTTAGCTTCTACCCAGGCCTTGTCGCGCAGTTTTTCTACAGGAACAGTTGAGCTTGAACCATAATTATGGCGAAGGCCCAGTGTATGACCTACTTCATGAGATGAAACAAAGCGAATCAGCTGGCCCATCAACTCATCATCGAATTGCATTTTGCGGGCGCGCGGATCAGTGGGGGAGCACTGGATAAAATACCAGTTCCGCAGCAGGTTCATTACGTTGTGGTACCAGTTGATATGGCTTTCCAGGATTTCGCCGCTGCGCGGATCGTGTACATTGGGGCCGCTGGCATTGGCAATTTCGGATGGTTTATAAACAATAGCCGAAAAACGCGCGTCTTCGAGGCTCCAGGTACTGTCTTCCTCCGCAGAAGGCGGCATTTTTGCTATGATAGCATTTTTAAATCCGGCTTTTTCAAATGCTACCTGCCAGTCGTTTACGCCCTGTATTAAATAAGGTATCCATTTTTTAGGTGTAGCGGGGTCAATATAATAGATGATGGGCTTTTTGGGTTCTACCAGTTCCCCGCGTTTGTATTTTTCAATGTCTTCGTCTTTTGGTTCCAGTCTCCATCTTACCACCATGGTCACTTCTTTAATGCCCTGCGGATTGGCGTCGAAATCCGTATATCCCCTCACGAAATAACCTACACGCTCATCAAAGAACCGTTGCTGCATGGTTGTCCTGGGAAGCAACACGAGTGAGCTGTTGAGTTCCATGGTGAGCAGCTGGCCGCCGCCCGTTGCTGCAAATGGCAATGAAGGGGAGCTGCCGAAACCGCCCCCGCTGCTTTTACTGTAAGTTTTGATGGTTTTAATTTCTATGTTAACCGGGTAGGTCTTTACCGATACGATGTATGATTTGTCTGACTGCTGGCCGCCTACCTGGAAAAGTGTTTTCAGATTGGAGGCGAAGTTGAGTATATCATTGTCTGTATTGATATAGCTGGTCATGTCTATGATAGAACCGGTTGAATCTTTATTAAAGGCGGCGATGTCAAATGCAGCAACTATGGGTTGAATATTTGAATTCATAACAGCGCGGTACATGGGCTGCATGCTGTCTTTTGACAATTCATCAAAGGAAATTTTCTTTAGAAAAATTTTGTTGTTGGGCCCTTTTTCGAAGCTAACAACGTTGTTACCGATCTGGTCTCCGGCATAGCCAAAAAAGACATTGCGCATACCAGCGGCAGCCTTCGACAGGCGGTTTACGATTAATATATCCCTCCCCAGCAAAGAATCTGCAATTTCAAAATACCATTTGTCTTCTACTTTGTGAATGGTAAACAAACCTTTTCTGCTGACGGCTTTATCTGTTATGATGTCTTTGTATGGTTTGGGGCCGGCTTTGGTCATACCCGGAAATGAGGGAACGGCAGGGCCGGTATTACCATTGGCTGGTGTTGTTGGTCCTGTGGGTCTTCGGTCTTGCGCCAGGCCCGGAACCGCCAGCGCCAGTAAAGCCAGCATCACCCATATTTTGGGATTAAACGTTGGAATATGCATGTAAATAAATTGTTTAGCGGTGAAATTAACTAAAAGATAATAGCAAGCATTTGACCCTATGCCTGAAAGGGCAAATTTTTATTTAAGAGGAAAAGTTTTTTTACATGGAAATTACTTTATCTTAACATTTTCATCCAATACCTCCGGCCGGGTATATGTGGATAAACCTGGTTTAGGGAAAACAGAAAATACTTATCTTGTGACCCCTGTAAAATAATTATCTTTCCTAATCTGATTTTTTAAAAATTTTTTTCAGTAGAATTGTGTCTTTAAAACACACTACTGGCTAATTAAAATTACTAAAACACTAAAAACAAACGATCATGGCAGAAACAAGACCGACTGCACCTAAGGCTTCCACTTCATCTGTGCAACCAAAAAGATCCAGCAATGCTATTTCCTGGATGGCTCCTCTTTTTTGCATTATTATTGGTTATCTAATCTGGCGTTTTGTAATCGGTAGTCCGGATAATTTTGCAAAAGGTAAAGAAAATGGCGGTTTCTGGCCAGAACGTGATGGTGCCATTGGTGGTTTTGCTAAAATGTACCTGGGAGGTATCATTGTGCCTATATTGATAGGATGTTTTTTAACTGTATTGACTTTCGTGATAGAGCGTTTGCTCACTGTTTCAAAAGCCAGTGGTACTGGTAATAATGCAGAGTTTATCCGCAAAGTGCAGTACCATCTTGCAAACAGGAATGTAGATGCAGCGCTTGCAGAATGTGATAAGCAAAAAGGCTCTGTTGGTAATGTAATGAAAGCCGGTCTGCGCAAATACAAAGAATTAATCAGCGATACACAACTGGATACAGAACAGAAAGTATTGTCTATTCAAAAAGAAGTGGAAGAAGCTACGGCACTTGAACTGCCTATGCTGGAAAAAAACCTGGTGTTCCTTTCTACCATTGCATCAGTAGCTACCTTATTGGGTCTGTTGGGTACGGTGTTGGGGATGATCCGCTCTTTCTCTGCCCTCGGTGCTGAAGGCGGTGGTGAAGCTGCAGCTAAACTGTCACAGGGTATCTCCGAGGCGCTGTACAATACCGCACTCGGTATCGGTACTTCTGCTGTTGCCATTATCATGTACAATGTGTTCACTACCAAAATTGATGGTATCACTTATGGTATAGATGAAAGCGGCTTTACCCTTACACAAAGCTTTGCTTCACTGTACAAATAAGCGGCATGCCTTATATTTTCTGTAACAAATGCTGTTATGGAATCTGGCAGGTTTTGAATCTAATAAGTGAATTAATTAATTTATCATGCCAAAAGTTAAAGTTGCACGAAAGAGTACTGCAATAGACATGACCGCAATGTGCGATGTGGCATTTCTATTACTGTCGTTCTTTATATTAACAACAAAATTTAAACCGTCGGAAGCGCTTGCTGTAGTTACACCCAATTCCGTTTCTGCCAAAGCTGCCCCGGAAAACGATGTTGTATTGATTACCATTGATAAAGAAGGCAAAGTGTACCTGTCTGTGTCTGATAAGAACAGTGCTGAGAAAAGAGCTATAATTACTTCAATCAGCACCGCAAAAGGATTAAACCTGAGCACCGCCCAGATTGCGGCTTTTGCAAGGGCCAGTTCTTATGTGGGCGTTCCTTTTACACAGCTGGGAAGTTTACTGAGCACACCGGTAGAAGATATCAGTAAAATAAAAATGGAAGGTATACCTGTTACCGACACCTTAAATAACCAGCTTACAGACTGGTTGTATGCCGCCAAACAGGCTTTTGAAGGCAAGAAAATGGAGTTGCTGGTAAAAGGGGATAATGATTCAAAATACCCATCTTTCCAGGGCGTACTGAATGCCTTTAAAAAGAATGATCTGTTGAAGTTCCAGATGGTAACCAACCCTGAAGGGGTGCCTGCCGGAACTGAATTGTATAGGATTAATCATGACAAAAAATAAGTAAAAAGTAATTAATTATTTATCACTAAAAACATTGAGCCATGGCAGAAATGGATACCTCCGGTGGGGGTGGGCATAAAAAGGGACCAGGCGTAAAAAAAGGCAAGAAACTTTCTACCAGGGTAGACCTTACACCCATGGTGGATCTGGGTTTTCTGCTGATCACCTTTTTCATCTTCACCACAACAATGAGTCAGCCTACGGCAATGAAACTGAACCTGCCAAAGGACACTGACAAACCCGAAGAGCAAAACAAGGTAAAAGAATCGGGTGTTCTTACCCTGTTACTGGGCAAAAACGACCAGGTGTACTATTATGAAGGCACCCTGGCGCCGGATGCTTCAAACTTTAAAAGCTCTAATTTTAAAGAAATCAGGTCAGAAATCATCAGTAAAAAGAAATCCACCGATCCCAAAGATTTTGTGGTGGTAATAAAACCCGATAAGGACTGCAGCTACAAAAATGTTGTTGATATGCTGGACGAAATGCTTATTAACGACGTAAAACGTTATGCCACAGTAGAAATCTCTGATGTGGAATACCAGCTGATACAGCGTACTGAAGGCGGAAAATAAAATAAAATAGCCGGGATTTATTTGTGGAATTATAATTGAAACGCATCTTATTTTAAATGAATTACCATGTTAGATGTAAATAAAATAATGAGTGCCGATATCCTGGACATCATTTTTGATGGCCGCAACAAGGATTATGGTGCTTATGAGTTGCGCAAGTCTTACAACAAGCGCCTCACCTATGCTCTGGCGGGTATGGCTGCCATTCTGGCCATCGTTTTTATTGGCTATTATGTGTCTGACTTTATTGCGGCCAATTCCAAAAAGGAAGTAATGGTGGTGAAAGATGTGCAGCTGGAAGAAATAAAACAGGAAGAAAAGAAAAATGAACCGCCACCACCGCCGCCACCCCCTAAACAGGAGCCGCCGAAAGTGGAAATGGCCAAGTTTACTCCTCCTAAAATTGTAAAAGACGAAGAAGTAAAAGAAGAGGAAAAACCACCAGAACAGGAAAAATTGGAAGATACCAAAATTGGTACCGTTAACCAGGAAGGTATAAAAGATGAAGGTATTGTAGCCCCGGTAGACAATGGTAAAGGCGTGGTAGAAGCCCCTAAAAAGGACGAGGAAGACTGGGATAAAACATTTACCAAAGTTGAAATTGAATCTGATTATCCCGGCGGACAGGGCGCATGGATACGCTACCTGACCAAGACCCTGGTTTACCCCCAGGATGCACAGGATAATGAAATTCAGGGTACTGTGGTAGTTCAGTTTATTGTGGACAAAGAGGGTAATGTGAGTGAAGTGGAAGCCATCAGCGGACCCAATGAACTGAGAGCCGAAGCGGTACGTGTAATTAAGAAGAGCGGTAAATGGACGGCAGCCGTTCAGAATGGCCGCCAGGTTAAATCTTACAAAAAACAGCCTATTACCTTCCGGCTGGAAGCAAATTAAGCAAACTTTCAAAATAGCTTTATAAAAAATCCTCCCGGAGTATTCCGGGAGGATTTTTTATTGCGCCACTGCGCTATTTTTGGGTTTAAACCAGCAATCATTTATGGCAGCAAACAGGGGAGGATGGGATGATACCATAGTGGCACTAGCCACCGCGCCGGGTATTGGCGCAATCGGCGTAATCAGGCTCAGCGGAAGCAAGGCCATTGCCATTGCTGCGGCGCTGTTTACATCTAAGGATCTGCTGGTACAGCCCTCTCACACGGCCCATGTGGGCGTTTTAACGGATAGTGGTCAACTGCTGGACGAAGCCGTAGTAACCGTTTTTAAAGCACCCCGTTCTTATACCGGCGAAAATGTGGCTGAGATATCGGCCCACGGGTCGCCATTTGTGCTGGAGCAGATCATTCAGGCATGTATGCGCAAAGGCGCCAGGCTGGCCAAACCCGGGGAGTTTACCCAGCGTGCTTTTTTAAATGGTAAAATGGATCTTGCCCAGGCCGAAGCCGTTGCCGACCTGATTGCCAGTAATACCGAAGCCAGCAGGACTACCGCTATCAGAAACATGCGTGGCGGATTCTCTAGCGCCCTGCTAGCATTGCGCGAACAGCTGATTCAATTTTCGGCGCTGATAGAACTGGAGCTGGATTTTGCAGAAGAAGACGTGGAATTTGCCGATCGGCAAAAGTTTAACCTGCTCATCAATGAACTGCAAACCGCCACCCACCGGCTGCTGCAGTCCTTTGCACTGGGCAATGTAATAAAGAACGGTGTGCAGGTGGCCATTATTGGCAAACCCAATGCCGGCAAGTCTACGTTGCTCAATACGTTGTTGAATGAGAACCGCGCCATTGTAAGCGAAATTGCGGGCACCACGCGCGATACCATAGAAGAGGTGATAAATATAGACGGCTTGCTTTTCAGGCTGGTGGATACGGCAGGCATCCGCAGTCATACCGCCGATACCATTGAAAGCATTGGCGTGGCCAGGGCCATGGAAAAAAGAAGCCAGGCCGACCTGGTCATCTACTTGTTTGATGTAAACGAACTGGATGCAGCAGGGCTATCGGCAGTAGAGGAAGAATTTAAGAAGGAAGGGTTGCAATACCTGCTGGTGGGCAACAAGGCCGATCGGATAATGGAACAGGCCAGAGAAAAATTCAGCGCATTCCCGCACCTGCTGCTGATTTCGGCAAAAGAACAACTGCGCATTGACGAACTAAAATCAACCCTGGTGCAACTGGTTGCCGCAGGCGGTATCAATACCGAAGCAACACTGGTTACCAATGCCCGCCATTATGAGGCCCTGCAGCAGCTCAGCAGGGCGCTGGCCGATGTAAAAACGGGGCTTGATAAAAATATTTCCGGCGACCTGCTTGCGCCCGACATCCGCAACTGCCTGCACTGGCTGGGCGAAATAACCGGTGAGATAACCAATGAAGACCAGCTGGATTATATTTTCAGCAAGTTTTGTATTGGGAAGTAACCGAGCAAAATAATCAAACTATAGAAATGTAATAAAACCCTTGATACATTAGCACAAAGCGGGACAGCATTTTCTGGTAAAGCTGCTATTATCATTCAGGGAAATGGTAGTGATCTAAGTAATTCAAAGTCTATAAAGGGTAAGGCGAATCGGAAAATGATTACTCAAAGGATGGTTTTAGGGTTGGTTGATACTTCAAAAAAATATGGATCACCAGAAATGAAGAAAGGGTACTGGAATACCTTCCACTGTCAAAGCCGGGTGCAGACAGCTAATGGCAGGATTTTCGGGAAATATTGTAAAAACCGTTTTTGCACCCTGTGCTGTGCCAATCGTAAAGCTGATATTATCAACAGGTATCTACCAACGGTTCAAACATGGAAAAACCACACTTGGTTACCTTAACTGTCAAATCAATTCCTTTTTATAAACTCAATGCCGTAATGAAATCAATGTTGAAAGCGTTTAGGGCTATCATAGAAACTTACCGGAAACGCCATCAACGGGGAAAGGGAATTAAATTAAAACAACTGGATGCCTTCTATCTTTATTTTCTAGATCCTAAACCCCAACGGCCCATAAAACATTTTGTAAAAGCAAGCAGGCGGTTGAACTAATTGGTGAACTTGAAAGCGACTATGGCGGAATCGATGGTTATGGGGAGCAGAAAAATTCAGGCGGGTATTTTAATAAGAAATATTTTTTTTCGAATGCTCAAATCTCTAAAGATTATATGGATTACTTTTATTTCAGTCATTATTTTGTGTAAGATTTACTTGCGAGTGGCTGTTATAATGCCGTTAGGTGGAATATTAGCGGTTCTTCTTTTATTTTATTTAATTTATTTTGTAAGTGCTAAGCATAAAATTATCTGGTATCTGTCAATTATAGTGTTTGCTTATGGGTTATATGAGTTGTTATTTATTAGTGTCCATGCTGCTGAACAAACAAAAATGCAATTTTACCTACCCATTAATTTATCTTTTGTATGGTAACAACACTCAAGGTTTTTTCAGGGGAGTTTTAATTATGATTCCATTGTTTTTTTACTTTGGAGCGCTCATATTATTTCTAACGCGTCCTATAAGGAAGTACTATCATGTAGTAGAGTGATTCAACAGGCTTTGTTAAGGTGCTTGATTATACCGTGACCTTTGTCGCATGAGGCTGCTTGTGCTTTAAGCAAGAAGAATGACACTGAGCAGTACCAGGTCTTTTATGAAAAATCGAATTCGGTACTTTTGCTTGTTTTCTGAATAAGTGTAAAAGACGTAGCCAAATTGGCTAAATGTGATAGCGCAGTTGTTTACGCTGCCTGGAAACGAAATGAGTTGCCTTATATTCGGCCCGGCAAATTATATAAGTTCAGGAAGGCGGAAGTTTTGCAATGGATGACTTCGCAGGCTGGGAGACCCGATAATATGGTCGATGATTATGTAAGCAGGTATTTGCAAAAACATTTGTTGAAAGGATAATTTAACCTGTTTGTTCACAGTTTGAACCATATTTGTCAGCCACCTGATTTGGTTCCGTTAAAAGCAGTTTTCAAGGAATACTTGACAACTGGATTAATAGAGTATAAAACGTTGATTTTCAAATTAAAAGACATTCGGCCGCGGGTCATTAATTAACCATAATTCATAATTGATGGAAAAAGATCAGATTGTATTCTATAATAGCCAGGACGGAAAGCCTTCCATTGAGGTTAGGGTTGAGGAAGACACTGTGTGGTTAAATCAGGCCCAGATGATTGAACTTTTTGGTCAATCCAAGCAGAATATCAGCCTTCATATAAAAAATATATTCAGGGAAGAAGAGCTGGTGCAGGATTCAGTTGTCAAGGATTCCTTGACAACTGCCGCTGACGGTAAAAAGTACAAAACAAAGTATTACAACCTGGACGTTATAATATCCGTCGGGTATAGAGTGAAATCAACACGGGGAACACAATTCAGGATATGGGCGAACTCAGTTTTAAAAGAATATTTAATTACGGGATATGCCATTAATAAAAAAAAGCTGGAAGAGCAATCGAAGAAGCTAAATGAGCTTAAGCAAACTGTAAAATTATTGGGAAACGTTATAGGGAGTAAAGTGCTAAGTACAGATGAGGCTACCGGACTGTTAAAAATAGTTACTGATTATACCTATGCACTGGATATACTGGACCAGTACGATCACCAGGTATTGGAGATTAATGGAACTACTTCCAAGGCATTATTTGAAATAACTTATAAAGCCGCTATGGCTTCGGTAAAAAGCCTGAAAGATAAATTTGGTGGGAGTGTACTATTCGGAAATGAAAAGGACGATTCCTTCCAGGGGTCGCTGGTTGCAATCTACCAGACTTTCGGCGGGAAAGATCTTTATGCCAGCGTAGAAGAAAAAGCCGCCAACCTGCTCTATTTCGTTTATTAAAAACCATTCTTTTTCGGATGGGAATAAAAGAATAGCCGCATTTTTGTTTGTGTGGTTCCTGGAAAAAAACAGTATTCTTTACCGGCCTGATGGCTCGAAGCGGATTGCAGACAATGCCCTGGTAGCATTAACGCTGATGATTGCCGAAAGTAAGCCAGAAGAAAAGGAAATTATGATAAAGGTATTAGTGAATTTAATTAATATGAAAAATTGAGCAAAATGTCTCGCACAAATTCATGATTTTGCGAGGCAAATTGTGTTGGTATTTTCCAACGAACTTTAGGAATTTACATTTAAATAGTAAGGCTATCGCTTGACTATTAGAATAAAAAGGCAAAGTTATAGTTTGACTTTTAGATAAAGATTTATACCGTGAAATATGAGATCAAAACCGATATGCAATATGCCGATATAATTGCTGCCATTTACGATTTAATGAATAAGGGAGAAGCGAATTTGACCACGGTTGAACTTAAGAAACTCGGAGCTATGTCACTTGCAGCTGAAAAGCATGAAGATGAAGTTTTGAGGCTTCAACATTTCATAAAGTCGTTTTACAAGACATTTATTTCATAAGGCTGCCGGCAATTTTGTAAAGATCAAAACAAAAAATAAAGTCTACCTGGTCTAACACGGTTATTTCTATTCAAAAGAAAATTGAAACATGCCTTGCAGGCTCTAAGCTAAATTGGATAGCAGTTTCCATTATTTCAGATGTACAACAAGTGCGAACGGTCGGACTAAGTAATTTTACTGCACTGTGGTCATTATGTATCAATTTGAGGATACCTATATTAAATGTTGCGGAGTTACCTGGAACTGATATTTTGCCAAATAAATACGATATTAAGTAGCTGGAAATTAGGTATATTGTTTCTTGAAAAGGTTGAATCCTCTGCCAACTTTAAATCTCTAAGTTGTATTTTGTTTTTTGTAAAGGTATCGGGTAATAAATAATAGTCAAAATTTCAACTTACACTTATCCTGCATTATACCAGGTTTCCGCCCTAATAACGGAGATAGGGCATTTAGTCTGTTCTCAAACTCTTCACCGGGTTTGCAAGGGCCGCTTTTATTGCCTGAAAACTTACTGTGATTAGTGTGATGATCAATGCACCGGTACCCGACGCAAGAAATATCCATGGGGATATAGATGTTCTATAATCGTATTGCTTCAGCCAGTTATTTGAATAATACCACGCCAATGGTATAGCGATAAAGCAGGAAATAATCACCAGCAATGTAAACTCTTTGGAAAGCATCTTCCATAAATTATAAGTGGATGCGCCCAGCACTTTGCGTACACCAATTTCTTTTTTACGCTGCTCTGCAACAAACGATGCAAGGCCAAACAAACCAAGGCAGGAAATAAAAATAGCCAATACAGTAAAAAAAGTTGCCAGCTTGCCGATGCGTTCTTCAGCAGCAAACTTCTTTGCATAGTCTTCATCAGTGAAAGTATAATTGAACAGCAGGCTGGGGTTATATTTCTTAAACACAGCTTCTATTTTAGCCAATGCATCGCGTACGGGCATACCTGTTTTTATGGCAACGGTTACGTTGTCAATGCTGTTATGGTCGGCCAGATACACTGTAGGGGTTACTGGTGTGTAAGGCGATTCCTGGATGATATCCTTCACCACGCCAATCACCCGATAGTTTTTACCGTCGTATTGTATATTCTGCCCCACGATATCTTTCTTCATACCGATCTGATTCACGGCTGCTTCATTCACTATCATGGATAAATTATCGGTAGAAAGATCCCTGGAGAAATCCCTTCCTTCTTTCAGTTGCCAGCCGATCGTTTTACCAAAATCTTCCGTCATATACATAAAACCAAAGCTTGGTAAAGTGTTTGGGTTTTTCCCTTCCCAATTAAAGCCATTGCGCCATGCACCAAGATTTGTGGCTGCGTCTGATGCCCCGGCCATATTATCAACTACACCGGTTGCCAGCAGGTCATTTCGTATCGCAGCATAGTATTTGGGCAGATCAGGCGTTGATCCATTCACGCTTATCAATCCTTCCCGCCTGTAATTAACAGGCCTGCTCTTTGCAAACTGAATTTGTTTAAAAACAATGATGGTTCCGATGATCAGTGCAATAGAAAAAGTGAATTGCAGCACTACTAAAACCTTGCGCGGCATCGACGCCCACCTGCCCACCTTAAAACTGCCTTTTAATACTTTTATCGGTTCAAACTTCGATAAATACAATGCGGGATAGCTGCCGGAAAGCAAGCCGGTAAGAACGGTAAATGCAAGTGTGCAAAGCCAGAAGACGGGGCTCCCCCAGGGCAGCGTTATATTTTTTGCCGAAAGAGAATTAAACAACGGTAGTAATAAAATCACCAGCAAAATAGAAAAGATGAAGGAAACAAAAGCCACCATCAGGCTCTCACTTAAAAACTGGCGGATAAGCTGGCTGCGTAAAGAGCCAACGGTTTTACGGATACCCACTTCTTTTGCACGTTTCTCGCTGCGTGCAGTACTCAGGTTCATAAAGTTGATGCAAGCGAGCAGTAATACAAATACACCAATGACAGAAAACAACCGCACAAATTCTATGGAGCCGCCGGCGGGTTTGCCATTTTTAAACTCGCTGTACAAATGCCATTTATCCATCGGGTACAGGTAAGCGCTTTCAGCCCTGTCCGTCTTGTTTTTATGCGCCATCACTATATTCTTAATCTTCACTGTTTCCTTATCCATATCCACGTTGTCAGCCAGCTGTACATAGCATTGCCAGGACCGGCTATTCCAGTCTGAAACAGCATCTTTTACCCATTGTTCTTTGGCAATATATTTTTTCCAGGGCAGGAAATAGTTTGCCTGCTGCAAGCCTGGAAAAGTATTTGTATTTACCACGGGGCTGTTATTCAGAAAATCCCGGAACACAGCGGCAACCTTATAATTGTCCTGGTTATCAACTTTTATTGTTTTGTTGAGGGCATCAGCATCGCCAAACAATGTTTTTGCCAGCGAAGCACTGATAATAATGGATGAAGGGTCTGTTAAGGCATTGATGTTTCCCTTCAGCATATTCAGCGAAAGCATGGTTGGAAATTTATCTTCTACCCACAGGCCAACTTCAAAGATTTTTTTGTCACCTACCGCAAGCGAACTCTGGTTCCACCTCGACAGGGACACATTTTTAAAGTCGCCTCCATACTTCTTGCGCAACTCATCGGCAATTGGCTGGCATACCCTTGGATCTGTATTCAACTTGCCATCATCGTCAGTAGTGGTGGTCATAATCTGCGCAAGCTGCCTGTGATTGACAAAGGACCGGTCGTACGTAACCTCATCCCATATCCATAAACCAATTAATATGGCCACCGCCATGCCTGCTGCAAGTCCCAGCACATTTATACCGGAATACAACTTTCCTTTAATAAGATTTCTCCACGCGATCTTTATATAATTTCTAAACATATACCGGCTGTTTAATTTTTCAGGAACCCAGCTTTGCTGGGGTTCGCGGTCCAATATTAACAGCTTAAACCGGGGACGGCGCCCCAAATCATAAAATGGGCGCTTATTTTCCAGGTGATTTTTATATTCCGTCGGGCTTTTCCCGGTCATTTGTTTAAAAATCCTGTTGAAAGTAGTTTTGGAATTGAACCCCGATTCAAAAGCAATGCCCAGCAGGGTCATGTTATTATAAGCAGGATCCTGCATTTTCCGGGCGGCTTCCACTACGCGATATTCATTAATGAAATCATTGAAGCCTTTTTTGAAAACTGTATTGATGACCCTTGATAGTTCGTGCGGCGGGAGGCTGAGTTTTTCAGCGAGGGAGTTTAAACTTAATTCAGGCTCCTCATAATACTTGTCTGCTTCCATGGCCCTCCTGACCCTTGTGCCTTTTTCCCTAAGTTCAGGTGGCACCAATGGCTTAAAGGCTGTATCGGTTTGAGCCATCGCCGCAGATTGTGGTTTTAATAAAGCCGCAGCAGCAGTCCATATAATAATGACTACGAAAAAGATATAAAAGGAATAATTGACGTGCAGACCTGGCTCGTTGCGATAACCAAAAAAGTCAACCGCAGCATAGAATATCCACAAGAGCCATAACAGCGCTGTGGCGGCTAGCAGGCTGAGCAGCCACCTGAATTCAATAAGGGGCCTGTCCATCAGCACTGGTTGCAAACGCCGGTAAAAATTTTGTATAAGCTTATCGCACCGGTGCAGGTAAGTGATGATGGAAATAAATATGAGCAGTTGCAGTACCGGGTTCAATTGCTGAAAGGTATGGGTAACATAGGTGGCGGTACCCATTCTTGCACTTTCCCTGATCTCCAGTGCCAGGATTGCCAGTTCCAATAACAGCGGGCTGAAATGCAGTAGATCTTTCCATCTGAATTGATGTTGAGGACGAGTTATTTTCAGCACATAAAAATACATGAGGGGGCCCAGCATCAGCAAAAATTGCATGGGCAACCAATCCCAGTGAGGCAGGTAAGTTTCAAGTTTCAGGTCGATAGCCAGTATCCGGATCATCCATAAAATCATCGTGACCAACGCAAGGGCAAGAAACCGGTTTGCACTCCGGTTGACGGTTTTGGTAAAACATAAAAGCAGGGCAAAACTGAGTCCTGTAAATATGGCGCCGAGAAAGGCCAGGTCATACAGGTTAATATGGAATATATATGAATTCAAATAAATGAACGGGGTCAATTGCTTGTTGAAATTGCTAACCTATATGTTTTTAAATTACAAACCCAGCCTCGTCAAGTCGTCCTGAAGCGGTTTCGAAAAAATAGTATGATACGGCCGCTAAAAACATGCCTCTTTTGCCGTCAGTTGATTTTCATTAATTTGTAGCCAGGTTGTAATTGCTTAACTGTTCCATTGTGATATAGCATTGTCCTGTTTTGATACAGTATGTATTTTTCTAATACCCGCGTGACCATTGGCAATTGTACGATTAAATACTGGCCGCTATTTAGCCTTTGCAAGATCAAATTCAGTCTATTATAAGTTATGTGTAGTGATCTGTTGGAATTTCCAACCACCGGCTATTTACCGGTAGTTCGATAGTAAAGTTATAAACAGCAGTTTGGGAGAAGTAGATAAGGGGTTGATATTTATGTGTTTATAGGTCTACAGCGAAGGATTTTAATTTTGAAAATCAGTAATAGTAAAGCTATATATTTACTTAAGTGTTGATTTGTAAAGTTAAAGCTTTACATTTGTTATTTACAAGTCAACCTATAACTTTACTTTTATGGCTATCAAATCACTGCAATTACAGCAACTCAATAACAAAATGCTGGGTTTTGCCCGACTTAAACAAGTAGCCATGCCTCCTACCGGGTGGATAAAGGCCATTCGCACCGCACTGGGCATGTCAATGCAGCAATTGGGCAACAAACTGTCTATTTCCAAACAGGGAATACTGGATATTGAAAACCGTGAAAAAGAAGGGTCCATAACCATCAAATCGTTGAAGGAAATAGCACGCGTTTTAGATATGCAATTGGTATATGGATTTGTACCCAACGACGGGTCGCTGGATGCTTTAATTGAAAAACGTGCAATAGAGCTGGCTACAAAAATTGTGATGCGTACATCCAATACCATGAAACTGGAAGACCAGGGTAATTCTAATGAACGCTTAAAAAAAGCCATCACCGAAAGGACAGCGGAAATAAAGAATAAAATGCCTAAAATTCTATGGGATTAGATTTGGAGTATATAGACGGTCAAACGCCCTTAGATGAAGATGAAAAAGACGGGCTGCTGATTGCCACTGTTGCCACGCGCGGAGAGTTAGACGAATTTGAGCAACAAAATATTGAGCAGGCAATACAGTGGGCCCTGACGCGGTCATTTAAGCCGGAAGCCATATTTACGCAAGACTTTATCTGTAATGTACATAAGCGGATGTATGCTGCTGTATGGGCATGGGCTGGTGAATTCAGGAAAACGAATAAGAATATTGGCGTTGATAAATGGCAGGTACCAACTGAACTTAAATACCTGCTGGATGATGCAATCTATTGGCATGAAAACAACACGTACACAGCAGATGAAATAGCCATCCGGTTTAAACACCGCATTGTTAGTATTCATTGCTTCCCCAACGGCAATGGAAGACATAGTCGCTTAATGGCTGATATTATCATTGACAAAATCTATAAGCAGCCCGTTTTCACCTGGGGTGCTACCAACCTTTCCAGCGACAGTAATACAAGGGCCGCCTACCTAAAAGCAGTTAAGGCTGCTGATAATGGCGACTATAATTTGCTATTGAATTTTGCGCGTTCCTAATCCGCCGCTTGTTCTTAAGTTACTCAAGCCCATCTGTAAGTTCCCATTCTCTTTGGAAAGTAATTTTAAAACTCCCAACAATCAAACAAAAAGAGGTAATCCCTGTCAAATGTTCGCTTAATTGAAAGTTTTTTTGTCTGCAAGCAACGATATAACCTCACCTCTACCGGATCAACATAACCGTTCCCTTCTTCGATTGTTTAGACTGACCCTCAAACTGATACTGACAGATCCAGATGAATGTACCCGAATCCTGCAAGTGGCCTGCAACTTTTCCATCCCACCCTTTTAAACGATCATTGCTTCTGAATACTACCTGCCCCCATCGGTTATACAACGTAAGCTCAAAAGCCTGAATTTTGCCAAAAGCAAGCACCCTGAACTCATCATTACGCCCATCGTTATTCGGGCTAAAAGCTGTTGGGATGTAGACACCTTCCATACATTCTTTCGCAATAACAACGGTGGAATCAACTCCTTTACATCCTTTGCCGTCGACAACCTGCAGCCAGTAAAGACCTCCGCGTGAAATATTAATGGACGGGTTCGTAGCGCCATTGCTCCACAGATATTGCTGATACGTGCCGGACGGCTTCAGCACTTTTGTTTCATAAGTGCACAGGCTGGTTTCCCCCGGCAGGAACCCATCTGGCACGGGAACTATTGTTTTTATTACAGTGGTATCGCTGTTTACGCATCCATGCTGATCAGTAACGGTTACATAATAGGTGCCGGTTGATGCCGCCACCAGTGTACGGCTTGTTGAGCCGTTCTGCCACACATAAGAGCTGAAAGCCCCGGCATCAAGCAAGCGGCTTCCTCCGTAACAGATTTCGGGATTCTTATCGAGCTTTATTGCGGGTAATGGGTAAATGCTGGTGACAACGATAGTATCTGACGAGTAGCATCCTTCAATCGTTTTTGCTTGAACACTGAAGCTTCCCGCAGTTGAAACCGTTATTTGCTGCGAGCTTGCTCCCGTATTCCATAGATAAGCGCTGAACATGTATGGGGCTGAAAGTATAATAGAATTACCAATACAGAAACTGGTATCGTGGCCTAGCCCGATACCTGGTGAAGTATTCACTTTTATCGCCACCGAATCGTAAACAAAACAGCCCGGCGATTTTTGGGCTTTTACATAATACAAGGTATCGACCAATGGATTGACGATTACGCTCGTAGAGGTTGAAGAGCTGATATTGTAATTCGGGCTCCAGAAATAACTGATGAACCCCGCAGGAGCATTCAGGTGAAGGGTATCTGAATTACATTTTGTCCTGTCGGGGCCTATATAAAATGGAATCCTGGGCTGAGGCCCAACCACAATGCTATCGGATAATAAATTACCGCAAGCGGCTCCCTGTACATAGTATAGGCCCGGAGCTTTAACGGTGAATACGGAATCAGTACTACCGTCCTGCCATTGATAGGAAGAAAACCAGGCGCCAGCGTGCAGGGTAATCGTACTACCTTCACAAAGAACTGTGTCTTTACCCAAATTCAGGGAAGTGTTTTGCGCATTTGCCGTCACGCTAATACTGTCTTCCAACCATCCGCAGGAAGCAAAAACCCTGGAATGAATCTTGAAATTTCCGGTACTCAACGCTTTTAACTGTAGCACTGAGTCTGTCATACTTACAATCCGGACCTGTTGAGCTATTGTGTCCATGCGCCAGCCAACGGGACCGTTGCAGCTGGAATTTTTCCCGACCCTGAAACTGTAAACACTACTGGTATCGCAGATTGTTACAGGGCCCTGAAGTTTCATGTCCGTGCAGGCCGGGGCGTTTCCACAATAATACGCGGCGTAGCACATATCGAGGGGCAATACTGTCGTCGTAATTGCATTTTGTACCGGCAATGCTGGCGACGAATACGGAACCGTTTTGGTCACAACAGGCTGATTAATTTCGCTCAGCACGAAGGGCTGTTCGGACACCCCGCAATTGCCAAAAGAACTATTGAAATTATATTTTACAAAAAGGAGTGAGGCTATGTGAGCATCGGGATTCCAGAATGTACCGCTTTCATAAATGAGTGAATCTCCAGCATCTGCTATTCCGCCGAAACTAAGATCACCCGGTCGCTGCATATACTGGCTGCGCAGCACGTTGAAAGAAGTGTCCATTTCAAGTATACCGTTGATGCCGCCGGGATTTGCCACATTTACCAGGAGGCGACCATCTGGTTTAAACGACATATTGCCACAAATAACCGTAGACGAGACAACCTTTTTTGCAAGGCCAACCGATCCGTCTGGCCTTATTTTAAGAAAAATATCCTTTCCCTGGGTATAACCCTGCATGTAGATATTAATGCCGTCAGATGAAAGCGTATTTAGTGCGAAAGTATTTGAGCCAGCATATGGTCCGTCCATCTGGTATTTTTTGACCCAGTTAATCGACCCATCAGATTTTTTCAAACTCATCAGGTGTGGGCTGAAATCGGAAACCTCCTCATTATATTTTAGAATAATATCGTCTCCTAACTCTACTATTGCTGCCAAAAATTCCCCTTGTCCCAGGAAATTATTCGGACCTACATTAAACTTCCGGATCCACACCGGCTTGCCGGTTGAGGTAATTTTCATTGCAAGACGAGCTTCAATATTGTTTATTTCATGATCGATAATGTAACAATAAAGATCGCCTTCCTTCGACTCTACAACATCGGCAACACCATTGAGAAAAGGAGTTGCAGTTAGTTTCTGCTCCCATATAATATTGAGTTGTGGATCGATCTTCGCAAAATAGAGTTCTGCAAAAGTGAATGTGCTGCCATAAGTTCCGAAAATAAGGAAATTGCCGTCCCGCAAGGCGATGAGCTTACTGATATACAGGTTGGGTAAACCAAGAAGAAGTGTTTCTTTCAGATGGCCGGCTGTATCCATTTTTACCAAACCCAGCCAATCCGCATTCCAATTTGGCGCGGTTCTCCATATCGCGGGAATTAGAAAGTCTTTTCCTGACTTCATTATTTGCCGCATCCTGATGAAACCGGTGCTGCTGGTGTATTCTTTGAAAAATGTACGCTGACAGGTATCGGGTTCGTTTACCACGGGGCAGGACTGGAATTGCCGCAGCGCATTACCACCCAGGCTGGGAAATTGCGCACATAAACCTGCAGGAAATAGAGCAAGAAGCAACAAAAACATCCATTTATGACCAGCAAGTTTAGTCAAAAAACAAATCATGAATAAGGGTTTGGCGGGGTTCATGCATGCGGTCAAGATAATGCTTTTTTGGAAATCGCGACTTTGATTTTAAAACTGTGAGTTATGGAAAGTGAAAAAATGGAGGCAGTGTTTTCTGAACTACTGGATAACCAAAAAGAAATTGTAGCCATGCAGAAAGGCATGATGAATGTTTTCGCAAGCTGAGCAATGAAATGGAAGAAATGAAAATCAGTATTTAAAACCAGAAGGCTGAGGTTGTGCGAGTAGATCTGAAACCCATTCAGCAAGTAGAAGAAAAAGGGATTTCGGATATCAGAATTTTTATACTTACTCAACCGCAAAAACCGGAGTCGAATAACTGGCGGGTGTTTATGGAATCGGATGCCAAAAAATGGGCAGTGTATTTAATTATGGTGCTTTCTTTTTCTTGGTGCAGGAACACAAACAGTTTTGATAAGGACACAGAAAATATTCTATGTATGTTGCACAAGATCCAAAGAGAATTTAGCTGTCTACTTTAATGCTCCCACGAATAATGTTATTTCCAAGGCTAAAGAATGGTTCGGCTCAGACAGTGTCATTGATCTTGACGAATTATCCTGATGAATAGTAGATGTATTTGATTAGTTCAGGTTTTAATATGTTGCATTAAATAAAATAATTCGGATCTAACAACTAATTAGTGAAAAACGAAAGGAGAGAACTTATTTCGATTATTTAAATAGAGTTAAATTAGCCAACAACGAGCTTACAAAATGAGAGGCTTTCAAAAACTGCTATCACCAAAATAGTATTATAAAATGAGACTCTGGAAAGCTTGTCAAAACTTTCTTTTGTAATTATTTGAGACTCATCTATAATTACTTTCTAATTTGTTTCAATCCGGCGATTATTTTATTCAGGGATAGACATTAAACAATATTGTTCTAGGCAATGATTTCATGATTATCATATTGAATTGCTATACAATGAAATTTTGACGTGATCAAAACCGGAGACTAATGCTATAATAATTATTTGTTAGCGGCAATCCTTTGATGCAATAATAAAATTTAAGGGTTTATGACTCAAAATAAAGAGCTTGAATATTTTCGTCTTAATGAATATTTGGACACGTATCCCTTTTTAAACAACAATCGTATTGAAGATAAATTTGAAATGTCTTTCAATGACTATTCAGTGCATGCATTTTACAGCACTTCTGACGACCTTTCTGATTTAGAAAATGAGAAAAACTTTATTAGTAACGGAAAGCGGACAGTAATAAGCATTTCTCTTTGGTTCCTGGCGTTAGAATCTTTTATAAATAGTATTTGCAAAATCATCTGCCTAGTTAAGTCAATTGACTTCAAACCAATATAAAAAAAGATTTAGGAAGTCGGCTTACATTTTTGATAGACATTTTAAAATGTGATGAACTAACAATAAAAAAAACGGGGCTCTATAGCAGAATCAACGAATTTAAGCAATTTCGAAATGAGTTATTTCACGATAAAAATTTGCAAAAGGAACTGGAAGTTAAAAAACTAATTTTTCTATACATCCACTAAATGCCAATCAAGTAAACACTTTCCAGGCGTTGCTAATCTATCTTGAGGTTGTACTTCTATTTAGATATTCTCTATCTGGATTTGATTTAATGCCCAATATATCAATAGGCAACCCCCAAGTTTTGCATTTTGATAAATTGAACATTTTGTACAAAAATTATTTGTCGAAGTATTTCCAGGAAGTACTTGACAAGCACAATCTAAGTACCGAATTAAAGTTGGATATTAACGATTAAATTTCTTTAGAAGCTAGTACGATTTTTATCGAAGGAGAGATTGGCGTGATGGGCAGGATTGAACAGGCTGAGATTAGTGTTTGTTCTAATTAAATTATTCATTCAGGCTCAACAGGAATCTTTTTCCAATGATACTTTCGATTATCCCTGCATGTAAGTGAACAAACTGAACATGACGTTCCCTTACTTCGCTTAAGCAAAAACTGTAAAAGCATAAAAAAAGCAAAGAATCAATAAGTAGGAATAATTTTCCTTTCGTAAAGGAGGTTTTATTTTTATTTATTAGAAAGCACTGAGACAGTGATAGCTACAGACAAAGTATTAAGTAGTTTATGGAGAAAATATGCCGTCAAAATAGTTGTCTTTTTTGAAACAAACCCGGCTGTTGATCATAGCCTTTGTTGCCTGTAACCTGACCAATATTAACCCCGTACATTGGCAAAAGGCTATCTAGCGTCCGGAAAATTTCAATAAAAAAGGCGAAAAACTGGATATAATTGTATATTTAGTATGCAATGACTTTGACGCTCCCCTGAAAACTATGTGGTATCTGATTTAGCGAAGTTTATTACCCGTTGGTATATTACCACACCTACATTCTTAATCAAGAAAAATGGAAATCATTTCTGTATAAAATCAAAAACAATGGCATTGTACCCACTACTGAAAATGAACATTCAATAATACATCTTTCGGGGATAAGTATATTAACATTTGAACGTAACGATCCAAATTTGGCCGCTGATACGGATGCAGGCAACTAGAATTTCCATTATCCTGTATCAATACATTGCAATCAATAAGTGGCATACAACCGGTTAGGTGAGAGATGCATTGAATATCGCAATTTCCCTTTGGCGATGAGACAAAGCTAAAATCAGGTCCATGCGCTAACAACTTTTTCTGTCCATTATGAAATAATAGTTATTCCAATTGATCAAAATACAAATGAACAAAACGGGCTTTTTTATAAAATGTATTTGGAGTCCATTAGTTACAATATTGGCGATATTTTGCAAAATGTTTTGCCTAGGTATACAGCCGTAATCTGGTTTTCATTTATTTAATTTAGAGACATGATCAATTTTTTGATGTTAATTAAAAAAGTGTAGTTACTTAAACTTAAATTTATTTAATTGATCTGCGCTGCGGTTTACGCTTTATATAATCCTATAAACTGAATCCATGAGCTTTATAAAGAACTCTGCTGAAAAGGAGAAGGATAAACTTTTGCAAGCATTAAGGTTTGCGACTAACCTCCTCACGGTAAAAGGACAGCTTTTTACTGCCGAGAAATTGAGAAGTAAGGAAGATTATGTTCTGAAATCTGTACTTGACGAATGTCTCAACCTCTTAAACGAAGAACTTGGGTATTTTGCAATTTGTAAGGTGAAATCGATGGAAAACAAGATTCTTTTCGCTTCGAAAGCCTATACGCATCAAATTGGTAAAAAGTATCCGATTTCCGAAGGGATGCTCGGCAAGGCGATAAAAACACGAAGTCCGGTAATTATGAACAATAGGACTGATACTCCCGAGTATATAAATTTTGATGATTCGAATATTGATAAAAATGTCAAATCAGCCGTTGCAATTCCGGCAATTTTTGGTGATCATGTGTTAGGGGTTTATATGATTGAAAGCGAACATGAAAATTGTTTTACTGACACAGAAATTGACATTTTAAAAGCACTTGTCTCGCAGGCTTTAGCGGCAATAACAAATATTCGTCAAGTGCAGGAAATAGAGCTGGGAAAGACGCTCTTTGAAAATTTAATCCATATTGATAAAACACTGGTTGATAAGTCATTTGAATTGAAGGATATTTTGGATGTCATTTTAAAAAAATGCCTAAATATCGTGACGAGCCAGAATGGGAAAATTTTACTCAAAATAAATGAAAATGAACTCAGGATTGTGGCTTCAACACAGCCCAGATTCTTGGACAGAAAAGTTGAAATCAATGCCAGCATAAGTGGATTGGCCGTAATTGAAAAAAAGGAAAAATATTTTCCTGACTTATCAATTGCAGAAGAAAAATATGCGCATTTATATAAAAATGTCTTTGGTGGAGATAACCTGATATGCCAATTAGCTGTTCCCCTCATTGTACATAACGAAGTGTTCGGAGTCTTTAATACGGAGAGTAACCAGGCAAATAGGTTTACTCAGGCATATATTGATAGGGTAAAAGGTTTTGCCGGTCAGGCTGCATTGGCAATTTATAATTATAAACTTTTTGAAGATGCGAAAAAATTTAGGAGTCGTTTGGAAGCACTTGCTGAAATCGACCTTTTAATTTTGAATTCCAATCAAAGTCTGCCCGAGACTTTGGGCGCAATCCTCAAGAGAGGCTTATCATTAATTAAAAAAGATCATGGCGAAATTGCATTGCTGGAAACCGGGCAAAATAGGGAAGAGGAACTGGTGATTAAGAAATCTACTACTCCTTATGGCGAAGGGAGAAAGTTTTCTCCTAAATCAACTCTTAGCAGTTTGGCAATTGAAAAAAGGGTAATTATTTATGTCCCTTTTCTGGACAAAAAAGAAAGTACTATTAAGGTAACAGACAATTCTTTGTATATTCCTTCGCCAAATGAAACACAACTTTATAAAACATCTTCCTGGAGAAACATGAAAAGTGTTCTGGTTTTACCCCTGATAATTAAAGATAAAGTGATAGGTGTTTTTAATATTGAAAGTCCTAAATACAGTGATTTTCACCAGGACGACATTAATCTTTTTAAAAATTTAGCATTAGCCGCTGCAATAGCCATTCATAACGCGCAATTGTTTGAAGAAATAAATGAAAAAAGCAGGAAGCTGGAAGGCAGTGTAGATAAAGCCACAATAGAACTTTCTACTATATTAGGAAAAGTAATTAATCACCGGATAGGCAATTCGGTCGGAACAATCAGAGCTATCCTTAAAGATAAATTGTTGTATGGTGATTATGGCAAATTTAATAAAAACATTATCCAGGAATTTAATGTAATGCTTGCCTGCGCAGAAAAAGTAATAGGTGCGAGGAAGGAAATAAGTGAAAAAATGGAGCAATTATTATTTGCAAAACCAAGTCCGATCGACTTCAAGGCCGTAAGAAAAACAATAGAAGCAAATGAAGAATTCAATTCATATGCAAAAGTAAAAATTGAGATAAAAGGATTCGAAGAGTTAAATCCGGTTCTATTCAATATGGATCTTTTTTTGGAAGGAATTGTTTTTGAACTTATAAGAAATGGAATTAAATCAATGCCCAATGGTGGAAAACTTACGATAATTGGAAAGACGGAGGATAATTTTAATTTGATTAGTTTTGCTGATACTGGATGCGGGATTGAAGAATCAGCAAAAGAAAAAGTATTTTATGAAGGGTACTCAAAATGGTCCAAAGGCAAGGGAAGTGGAATTGGACTTTACGAACTTCGGACTATACTCGAATTTTTCAGGGGCAGTATTGAAATAGACAGCAAACAAGGGGAAGGATCTACTTTTACAGTAAAACTGCCTATTGCGGAGATAAATAATTAACCATATAAAAAGGACTATTATGAAAGGGAAAGTTCTTGTAATTGAAGATAATGTTGATTGGCAAAATTTGCTTAGGGACTTTCTTGAAAAAGCGGGATATTTTGTAGTGATTGAAGCCAGTTTGGAATTAGCTATTAATAAAATTAGCCATGAACTATTTCATTTTATTACGATAGATATGCAGCTTGACGAGGATAATACCGGCAAGGAGAAATTCGAGGGGTGGCATATACTTGAAGTTGTAAAGAAATTACGGATTCATCAGACTACTCCTACAATGGTGATAACTGGTTTCGAATCTGAATACCTCGAATTAAAAAAACTAAAAAGTGTAGAGGGGCTTTTTTTTATGGGGAAAGGCAACTTTGACAGGACAAGCTTTATCGAAACGATTGATAGGGTTGTAGCAGCAAAAGATTTACGTTTTAATGACGATCACAGAGGAACTGTTTAGTATTTGTTATTGGAGTTTTTAATTTCTATTTTTGAATCAAAATAATCAATTGCCCAAAAAACCGCTTATATTAATTATTGATGATGATGAGAATTGGCTTAATGTCTTGCAAGACACAGTTAGTAGTAATTTTCTTGCTGAGATTGAGACATTTTCTGATTTTTTGATGGCTGAAAAGCGGATTGAAAAAAAACCTATAGATTTTGATTTATTAATTACAGATGTTTTTCCTGCCGAATATCCGCATAAAAATTACAGACAAAATAAGGGATTAGAATTTGCAGATTTTTTAAATGATATTCTAAAAGTCAGGGTAATTGTTGTTACCGGAAACACTGAATCAGTAACTGATTCGCTAACGGATCATAAAGTTTCGGCTGCATTTGACAAAGGTAATTGGGATAAAATAAAATTCATTAATGCTGTTACCAAGATACTTAAAGATCTGGGATATGAATATGTACGGAAAACAAATAATGAGAATAAAGGTAGTAACGCAGAGGGTCCTGCTAAGATTGAAAATGAAAATAGGCCTGGTGAAAACGATGCTAACCTGACCAGACCATCCAATCCCCCTCCTTCCCCTTATATTACCTAGTAATTATATGTTATAAGAATATGGACCAAACTAACCCTAGCAACGATTTCGTTAAGCCACTAGCTACTAAAATCAGTGTAAAACTTGATTTCCATTCTGCTGTTGTAGAAAAATGTTTGATAGTCAGCCTGTGGTTTTGTGCCAGTATTATGTTTTTGATTCAACTATGTGGTATTTTTAAGATATTCAATGGTATATATGTAATGTTTTATCAATCACTTAAGTTTCCGAAAGTTAAAGAGAGCCTTTTGAGTGATATTTTAAATGGACTGGAATTGATATTCGTATCTCCATTGATTTATCTGTTAGTATTATCTCTTTTAAAATATATCAATGTTGTAAAACCAAGAAGTGAATCTGATTTAAATAAAAAAAGCAGATACTTAAATAATGCTTTGCTGGAAATCATGACTGTTAAGTTATTAAGTGTGGCTCTTTTTATTTCTATTTTAGTCCTTCGTTCGATTGATTTAGTTTTCAATGATGAAATGAGCCCGCATTTGATTCTATACATAGCTGTCCTTCTGGTAATACTTATTGTGTATTATTATGTTTTGGATTTACTTGCGGAGAACATAAAAAAACATTTAAAAGCTGAATGAGTTTTCATTAATTAAGAATATGGGCTGAACGCTTAAAGGGTAAGTAAAATGTAAGCGGGCCCTATTTCCAATCAGTTTGAGATTCGGGTTTTCTGGGATAAAAACTTTCCTTTTCTGCTTTTTATTCACCAAAGAGCTCATTTATGAAATGATCCTCATGGCTTCAAAGATATACACGCTTTTGCTTATGAAAGGATATTAGATATTGCAGAGACATTTGCTTTAAGAATGGACAAAAGTACCCAACCCTGTTATGTGAAGAACTTTTAAAGCTTTACAAATAAGAAATAGTATTCGCTTCACGATAAAGTTAAATGAAGGATGAGTGAACGCGTAATCAACGAATTTGTACATTATTTGTACCTTTAAATCATATATCGCAGATAATCTGTGTGTATTATTTTCTGTATCGGAAAGTAACTTCTTAACTCCATTTTACTTCCCCTTCATTTACCTTACAAGCTGTAATCCTTACCCACAAAGGATTACGGTAAATGCACTGCTTTTTACACCATTTGTACAGTTTGATTTCTCCGGATTCGATCTGTAATTATTTTTGAGAAAAGGGGCGACGGTTTAAGTGGACAGGCGGGATTTGGCAGTGACTTACAGTTTTTTACAGTTTTGTGCAGTGGAAGTCTGCCGAATACAGGTCAAGCAAAAATCGATTTCAAAACGAATGCCAGTGGAAGCAAAGCTTTGATCTAACATAAAAAGCAACAAGATGCCTGCGAACTCTTATCAATCTTCAAGCAAGATACTATTTTTTTAGAAATATTGTCACAATGTATTTATTTTGGAAACCGTCGATTAACAAGGATTTTAATCTACGGAAAAACTTTTCTGGCTTTGCTACATAATACTTTAATATGTTTCTTCGCATATTCTCTGTCCTCTTTTCCTTTTTGAACAAAACATCGCTTACATTAAACGGTTGCACCTGGCGCATCATTGCAACCTCTTTAAAACCCGCATCTGTAAATAGTTTTTTGAATGTTCTTTCGGTGAAGTCATGTAAATGAAAAGGATTGGCGTCCATTGAAGGTGTAATTGGCACAGAAACGATAAACAACCCTCCAATTTGAAGGTATTGGGCGATGTGCCTGATAAACAAAGCCGGATTGTGTAAATGTTCGAGTGTTTCCAGGCATACAATATTTTGAAATTTTACCTGCGGAATAAATTTTGTTATGTCATCCTTCACAAATGTGATGTTGGGGTGCGCATATCTTGATTTTGCATAGCTGATAGAACCTTCATCATTATCTGCAGCGATTACCTGCAATACTTTATCCCTGTATTGAGTGGCCAGCAGGTAACTTCCATACCCGGCCCCGCAGGCAATATCCGCCACAATTCCTTTCAGCAAATGCTTCCCGGCAAAATGATATCGCTCAATGTGTAACCTCAATGACTCATCACCTGTTTGTTGATTTTTCTCAATCATGTCTGGCACAATTCGCTCGATACTATTTTCCATAACATTATAGTTCTTTACAGTTTCTCTCCTGAATCTAATGGATTATTGATATTATCCTTCGATGAAAAATGATCTGCCTTTTCAATCGCATCTTTTCTTACTATATCAGTAAAAACCTGCTCCAGCCTGCGTATGCGTATATATAATTTAAGCACTACAAACCAAAATAATAACACACTTAAATAAAAAATGAGATCTGTACCACGGCCAACGCCCAGCCGGTGTGCAATAACATTTGTTGCATCAGGCCACAAAATAAATACTGTAGCACAAACAATCACAATCGACATAAAAATGATATCAATAACCCGCTTTTTTATTCGGATTATAAAATATATGGCAAGTAACAGTGTGCCTGTTAATAAAACGATTTGTATTCCGTTCATTCAAATAATTTATGCAAAACTAAATCAAATAAAATTTTGACGCTATCTATTGAAGATTGACCCTTCTTCGGGGATGTTGGATCGTATTTAATGTCCATGGGTACTTCTTTAAATCTCAAATGGTTTTTTTTTATCTGGAATAAAATTTCGGAGGCATGTGCCATACGGTTTTCAGAAAAATGGATTAAGTCTACTGCTTTTTTATTAAGTGCGCGCAAACCATTGTGCGCATCGCTCAACAATAAGCCGGAAAAAATCAGGTTTATATGCCTGGCTATTTGTAAAATAACGCTGCGCACAAACGGCACCTGATTTTTATTGTTACCCAGGAACCTGGAGCCTAACGAAATATCTGCAGAGCCATCATCAATATAATAAAGCAGGCTGGCAATATCATCCACGCTGTGCTGCCCGTCTCCATCAAAAGTTACAACTGCATCAAAATTCAATTTCTTTACATACTCAAATCCTGTCTGCAAAGCAGCTCCTTGTCCAAGGTTAACTGCGTGTCTTATGTAAATAACAGGAAGGGTCGTTACAATTTCCCGGATATTTAGTGTAGAACCGTCATCTATAATAACAATGTTGCTGTATGACTGCACTAACAATTGGGTTACTATATCGCGTAATAACAACGTCTCATTGTAGACCGGAATGATAATATATACCTTGTCTTTATTCATTAATATGAGATTCAATATAGCAGGTAAACAAACAAAATTCCTTGTCCTGGTAAATCTTATACGTTTTTTGGCGCAGAAAAAAAGCATTAAAATGTGATAAGACCGAATTGTTGAGACAAACAAGCATCATTGTTGGCGCTGCTGATTGAATTGATGGCCCATTAATTTCATTTACTTTATATAGCACGTTTATCCCTTTAATTGAAATTTGCTCGCAATAATCCTCTTTATTGCCGGTGAAAACCAACTGGATATTTTTTTGTTTTGCTTCTTTATCAATTGCAGCTACTATGCTTTTAACTTTTTCAAATGCTGGCGCCGGCAAAGGGTTATTTTTTATGACAAGGTGTTTTGTTATCAAATAGCCTCCATGCATTATTTCGGTGCAAATCAGGAATAAGAAAACAAATCGTAACAGCAAGATCATTGTCCTGTTCCGAATTACAGGCCGGATAAACAACCACCATGTCAAAAATATTGCTATCATAATTTGTGCTGATATAAAATACCGCCCCTCCGCTACATACACCCATTCAAACGGTGGCAAGGCATCGTAATAAGCACTGTTCCTGATTGACAGGTAACACAAGATAAATAGAATTGATAAGCTGGTTAGTCCACCCGCAAGAAGTAAAGATGATTTCGCCGATTTTGCGATCAATCTTGTTTTAATACTGTATCTGATAAAAGTATATAAAAGTATTGCCAGGGGCAATAGCCCTGCAATTCTGATGATTTTTTGAAGCTTCGCATACTGTACACCTAAAAAAGAGGACAGCTGCACAAAATAAAAATCGAAATTTATAAAAATTGTAAGAATAAAAGGATCGATAAACTGCAAATTTGAAAGGAAAAAGCCGTGCGTTGTTGGTTTTGTGTACATCCAGTAACCCGTATAACTATGTTGAAAAATCAACATCGCCCCGGTAATGATGATTGTGGCAGCCAATGAATAAAAACCGCCCAACAAAAGCCGTTTGTCTTTTTTGTACCAACCGTTCCAAATTAGTAAACCGGGAATTACTATACTCCACCCAATATACATATACCGAAACAAACTGGCCATGGCATTTACAAGTCCTATAACCAGGCCAGAATATTCTGCCTTCTTCTCATTGCTTATATATATAGCGAGTAAATAGCAACTCCAAATACAGAAAAACATGGCTGGCAAATCTGTGGCCAGCGACTGCTGTAAGTAATTAGTGACGCTACAACCGTTAAATAATAGCAGGATGTTAATCAGGTAAACAGGAAACTGCAAAAACAACAAAACTCTATACAGCAAAACAATAAATGCGATAAAAAACAGGATCGCGACTGTGAAACACGCACCAGAAAGATTTCCATTCAGCAGGACTAAAAATGGACTTACGATCAGGCTGTAAGCTGGCGGCCAGCCGTTTAATTTCTCATATCCTGGTTTTGAAAGATCAGTTACGTGAACCTGCGCAATGGTTAGCCCATGACCTTCCACCAGGCTTTTTGCAGCCAACCCCTGTAAAAGTTTATCGGTATCTAACGTAAAAAAAATATAGCATAAGGCAGTCTGGCAGCAAACAGCAATTATAATACACCATATGGAACTACTTTTTGTAGAAAAAAATTGCGCCCATGAAGGTGTTAAAAATATTTTTTGATCCGTTGACATCTGATTTCCCTTTAAATCAATTAACATACTTGAGCCGCCAATTAATTTTATTATCCTGGATTACTTAGCTAAGAAACTTAAAAATTCTTTGTAATGTACAAATAGATAAATACAAGCGATTTTTTAAGAGGTTTTATTTTTTTCTTCGGGTAATTTCGTCTTCCTATCATTTCAACTGTAAGGGGTGCCAGTCAGCGGGCTGAATAACCAAATGCAGACCTCTATATTATTTATCTAATACTCAAAAATGTTCTGCCCGCATACGCCCACTAATTTCTACAGGCACATTTTGAACCTTACAAGAGGGTAAATCCGGAATAAACCGGTCAACTGACTCCTGCGATCTGGTTCTATAGGCCCTTTCTTGTTGTCGTGATAAGGCATCCCCCCAACTGCGCACATTGACCATAATAGTTTTGAGTATTCGTGTCCACACCATTGGGTTTGGTGTATTATTAAAGCACGTGTCCGCAGCGAGCTCTATCTTGCAGTTTATGCAATATAAAATCTACCAAGTCGACGCTTTTACTTCCAATATTTTTTCAGAAGCTATCGGTAACTGACGCCGCATTTAAAGAGATATTGAAGAACAATGGTCTGGATCAAGCGTGTAATTTAATTGTGTCTGCAGATAACGAATAAAAAAAATAATAATTTTGACTTTCAAATGAAAGAACTTTTAGTTAAATGCTTCCTGGTATTGTTATCTGTTACTCCTTGCACTGGGTCAATCATTATTTTTCAAGCGAACAAATAGGGGCAGATATGGTGATAGTTGAAAATACGCTTAAATTGGAGTTGGTATACCGTGAGATCGAACCAGGAGATGCATTGTTTTTCCATGGCAATCTGTTACACTGGTCCTTAGCAAATCTCTCAACAGAGACGCGCTGGCCAGTTATATATTGTTATTCTTTGGTCAAAATTGGGTTATTAGAAACATTTACGTTGTGGAGGACGGCAGCAGCAAATTCAACAACCAACGAAAAGTCATATGAATTCATACATTAAACGGATACCCGCTTTTATTGGCTTTCTTTGCCTTGCGGCTTGCTCGCCCGATAAACAAGATGCTTCATCATGGCCCACTTTCGGTCATGATGTTTCCAATAACAAGTTTTCCCCGCTGACGCAAATCGATACGTCTAACGTTATGCAGATGAAGGAAGTATGGCGTTATGAAGATAGCACAGAGGGTGGTGGCGTCTATTTCAACCCTGTGATGATGAGCAACCGCGTCATTGGACTGATGCCTTCCAATAAACTCGTGGCGCTCGATGCTGCCACTGGCGCAATGTTGTGGACGTTTGCTCCCGACTCATCCACAATTCCCAACTGGTCGAAGGGAATGACTTACCACCCTGGCAACCCTGACCGTATTTTTTTGATCTCAGGTGCCACATTGTATGCTATCAATGCAGAGAATGGCTCCCTCATAAAAGACTTCGGCAACAAGGGCCGTGTAGATTTCTATGAAGGCCTCGGGGTTCCTGACAGCATGCGTGCGCGTGTGCCCGTTTCCAGCAACGCACCGGGAGTTGTGTACAACAACCTCTTCATCGTCGGTTGCAAAGTGCCGGATGAACTTCCGTCAACGTCGGGTGATATCCGGGCATTCAATATCAACACAGGTAAACTGGAATGGGTCTTTCATGTAATTCCGAAGCCAGGGGAATTTGGCGCAAACACCTGGGCGGAAAACGCGCGCCAGCGCAACGGTGGAGCTAATTGCTGGGCAGGGATGGCCCTTGATAAAAAACGAGGTATCGTATTCATCCCAACGGCATCGCCTTCTTTTGATTTTTATGGAGCTGATCGGCCCGGACAAAACCTTTTCGCAAATTGCCTGCTGGCGCTCGATGCAAAAACCGGCCAGCGTCGCTGGCATTTCCAAACTACACACCACGACCTATGGGATCGCGATAATGGTTCTCCGCCAAATCTTGTTACGGTGAAGCGGGACGGAAAAGAGATCGATGCCGTAGCGCTCGTAACAAAAATGGGATATCTGTTTTTGTTTGACCGCGAAACAGGTGAATCTTTATATGGTGTGCATGAAGTACCGGTTGATACCGTTAGCAGTATGCCCGGAGAAAAGCCGTGGCCTACTCAACCAATGCCCGTTAATCCACCATTTGTACGACAGGGATACAAAGAAGAATTCTTTGGCCGTTCGTCGGCATGGATCAAAGAGGAGATTGCAAAGAATAAGTACAAGACAGGTATCTATGAGCCACCGTCACTGGAAGGTTCAATTATTCTTCCCACGGCGCATGGCGGATCCAACTGGGGTGGTGCGTCGGTTAACCCGCAAACCAACAGGCTGTTTGTTAACTCCACCGATATTCCCTGGATTTTAAAACTTACAGATTTAAAAAAAATCCGTGCTGACAACCAGCTCAACCCCGCAATACTATACACGACCTATTGCAGCAACTGCCATGGCGCTGACAAAAAAGGAACTGCTATTGCTCCTGATCTTACAGGACGTGCGAAAAAATACAAAAACACACAACTCGTAAGCCTTATTCAGAAAGGTGCTCCGCCAATGCCATCTTTTAATTTTTTATCTGAAAAGCAGATCACGGCGATTGCCTCATACGTCAAAGAGACCATAGAAGAGCAATCATTCGAGACAGCAAGCCTGCCGCAAAACAATGAACCCTACGGTTTCAATGGTTACAATTTTTACCTTGATTCCGGAGGCCATCCGGCAATTGCACCTCCATTCGGTACAATGTCCGCTATAGACCTGAACACAGGAGACATTGTGTGGCAGGTGCCGCTCGGCGAAGATCCTCAATTCAAAAAAATGGGCATTCCAAATTCAGGTATGTTCAATCGTGGAGGGGGAATTGCCACTGCGGGAGGTTTGATTTTTATTGGTGCCACTGGCGACAATATGTTGCGCGCCTTTGATCAGGCAACAGGAAAAGTATTGTGGGAACATCAACTGCCGGGCACGGCCAATTCCATTCCATCGACTTATGCTGTTGACAACAAGCAGTACGTGGTTGTATCGGTGAATGGAAACCAGGAGAATAAGTTTAAAGGGGGGTATATCAGTTTTGCAATAAAATAGATCCATTTGCTTCAAAAGAGTGGCGTGCTTTATTGTATCATTTTCCGAAATGGATCTGTAATCCAACGCCCATCTGTACGCTGTTTATTATCGTCGTTAATATAACCGGTCGGAACAAATTGTGCGATTATCTGTTTAAGAGGTTTATGAAGAAAATAGGATTCTTATCGTTCGGGCATTGGGCAGACCATCCCGCATATAAAACCCGCAGTGCGGCTGATACATTGCTCCAATCTATTGATTTGGCGGTTGCTGCGGAACAGATCGGCATAGACGGTGCTTATTTCCGGGTACATCATTTTGCCGCCCAGTTAGCATCGCCCTTTCCTTTGCTGGCGGCTGTTGCTGCCAGAACCAGTAAAATAGAAATGGGAACAGGGGTGATTGATATGCGATACGAAAATCCAATGTATATGGTGGAAGAGGCGGGCGCTACTGATTTAATTTCACAGGGACGCCTGCAATTGGGTATCAGCAGGGGATCACCGGAACAGGTAATAGACGGGTGGCGCCATTTTGGATATGAGCCCGCCAAAGGCGAAACAGATGCGGAGATGGGAAGACGCAAAGCATCGGAATTCCTGGATAAATTAAAAGGAGCAGGGTTCGCCAGGCCCAATCCAAACCCCATGTTCCCCAACCCACCCGGACTGCTGCGTTTAGAACCACATGCAAAGGGATTGGAGGAGCGTATATGGTGGGGAGCTGCCTCCAACGCTACGGCCATTTGGGCCGCTGAAAAAGGTATGAATCTGCAAAGTTCTACGTTAAAATTTGATGAAAATGGTAAACCCTTCCATATACAGCAAGCCGAACAGATACGGCTGTACAAAGCCGCTTGGAAAAAAGCAGGGCACCAGCGTGAACCGCGGGTATCTGTAAGCCGCTCTATTTTTGCATTGGTAACGGAACAAGACCGGCTTTACTTTGGCAGGGAAACCAACCAGGGGGATACATTCGGAATGATTGAGCCGACGAAACGCGCTGTTTTCGGAAGAAGCTATGCAGCAGCACCTGATCTGCTCATCAAAGAACTGGCGAAGGACGAAGCTATCCAGGAAGCGGATACACTGCTGTTGACCATACCTAATACATTAGGCGTAGACTACAATATACATGTATTGTCTTCTATTCTTGAGCATGTTGCCCCCGGATTGGGTTGGCGTTAGCTCAACTGACCTGCATACCAGTTTTGTTCTGTTTACCAGCCGGGCGGGAAGGCGTTCAAGACACTTGCCCGGCTTCGGTCTGAATGGTGAAAGGTATTTGCTGAATGTAAAACCGAATGTTAGCTGCAGTACTATTTGCCGGTGCAAGTTGTCAAGTGATTTGTATAGTCCTCTAAAAATTTGTCTCGTTGCTTTTTGTAATCATCAACACTTTCAAAATTTCTATAGTCAGGTTTAAGGTTGTTGAAATCAAAGTAAACTGTGATACCGTTTCCTGGAAACATAATGAAAGAACCTAAAGTACGTCCTGTTTCAATGCTGCTACGGCTTAATCCTAAAATCTTATAACTATTAAATTTAAGTTCGATGAGTTCTTTAGTTTCCATGCCTGATGAATGAGCATTTAAATATTTAAGATTGTCAATTAAATGCTTTTGGTCTGTTATGTATGAATTTTGGTCGGAAAGTTCAACTTTTAAATTGACAAATGGAGCTTTTTTGTCATTGTTGTAGAGAATTCTATAACCGTCAATCCGTGTAACTTCAACTTCTCCATTTTCAGTCTTAACAATTCGAGTTTTTTCAGAGGTTTCAGGAAGTCTGTCGGGTGTCGCTGCCGTCAAGTTTGTTGTGATTGTAAATGAAATAAAGCATTTGCCAATTTCGTATTTGTTTCTAAAACTAAACAAGACAATTGTTAGCATGAGCGTTAAGACAATTAGAATTTTCAATTTCATAAAATGGTTTTGACTATTTAATGTTGCCGGCGTTTTGCAGCCACACGTTTACGGCTTGTTGCCGGGCTGGCTTCTGCGTTCCTTCTGCCTGACAACTAAGCTTGTTTAATAAAACTAAACATTATTTTTATACAAAACATCTTAATGAAACGTCACACCATCAAACGCTGATTAGCGAACCAATTATCAAAAAAAATATTCGTCCGCCAGCCTGGCAGCAAACCGGGTGTTTGCCGATGGCTTTAGTCGCGAAAATGCCCGTCGTGTCCGGACGCCCTGGTTAGAGTTGTCCCATCTTTAAAAACTAGTTGAAGTCCATGTTCTTGTTCCCAGTCGCAATTGCATGACACGCATAAATAGAACTCAGCATTTTCGTCCCAATGAATAATAATGTCTGTTGGATCTACAAACTTCCAGATATCTTCCGAAGCAGCAATGTCAAGTGGTTTTGTATACCCATTTTTCAGCGTATTAAAATAATACTTGTAGACACAAGCTGTGTCGTTAATTCTGTCATTTGGCTTTAATTGCAAGAAATCTTGTAAAACTTTGTCGGCGGTTTTTAAATATGGCTGATGTGTAGCCTCAACGAATCCAATTGTCAATTTCTTATTGTCAAAATATGGGATCTCAAAAAGCTGGCTTATATAAAGGTCGGGGTCAAAGCCGCTTGGGTGAAGTTGTCCTACTATTTTTGAATTCATTTGCGAAGAAGTTAAAGCTTGCGGCCAATTAGGGTGTCAAAAGGAATAGCAGCCAATGGTGCAGGGCTTTCTGCTGTGCTGATATTCCGTGATTCGTCAGCACGAACCGAAGCTGAGCAAACTGCTGCCGATGCTTACAACGTCCAGACCAAATTGTAGCAATACCCTTATTAGCGGTAGTGCATTACTTTGTCATACAGACTTTTTAATTGAGTGTCGCCAAAACCATAAATGCTTTCTCTGTTCCAAAATTCTTTGAACACTGTATGAAAGTCTGTTGAGATATTTTTTGTAATGTCTTCAATAACTTTTTCAGGTCTTCCTTTTGTGCCATCTTTTGGAAAACGGTCAACATGCGCCTGTACTACTTCTTGTAAATACGGAAAAGCTAAAGATTGATTGTGGGAAAGATCTGCCAACTCTTTAAGATTACCATTTTTGTAAGCGTTCCACAAGTCTTTCCCCAAATTTATGTTGTCTTCACTTAAAGGAATTTTATTCGCATAACAAACTTTAAGTTCGTCCGAATTTGCTGGTCCAAAGCCATTCCAAAATTGTTTACTTGTTTTGTCTAAAAAGGAAGTATAAACAGCAAAAACTTTTTTCTTTATTGGCAAACTATTAATAATTGAAATAACAAACCACATATTTACCTGACAAAATAGGTCATACTCAAACCAAAGATTAAACGCTGAATTATCAGGCGCATTCATTATTTTTTCAAATTCTTTTACAACATTATTATGGTATTCAGTTTTTGTTAATCCCATATGCTTTGCTCTTGATTGCCAAAAGTCATGCAGATTGTCGCCCGACAAGTCTCCATCTATAAGACCTTCTCTAACAACCATTACATCTCCTTCAATTTTTGTGTCCGGAAAACTGAAAGCAAGCGAGTCGCCGTTTAAAATATTGTAAATCATAATGGTAATGTTTTTTTTGCATTGCCGCCAGCGTGTGTTTTATCATATATACGAATGTACCCGGTTTTGTTGTAAAAAATAGCCATCCGCATCCTGCACTTCAAATCCCCGCAACCCATCGTCACCATTTTCGCCTTCCCGTATTGTTCGAAATGCTGAAATTAAACCAGATGGGTATTTTTTTCAGTCAGTTCGTATACGCGCTATTGGATTTAGTATATTATTGATAACGGCAGATCGTCCGGTTGCTTTTTTTTGCCCGTTCTGTTTGGGAGTTCCGACGGATTGTTCAATCCCGGCAGTGCGCGGGCCTATGCCCAGGCGCTGGCGCCGGGTGTGTATATCGCGATGATCGGCAGCTGTTTTTCGTTTGATAATACAGAGAAATGCTTAGTTTGTTCCTGATTTTAGTAAAATCAGGAGATAATGGGGTCGTATTTTCCATAAGCTCCATAAGAGAATATGCACCCTGGCGCACCAGGAGCGCCAGCGAGAATATTTCCCCGTAATTCCCGGATTTTATGGTGAGAACATGCCTCACTATTTTTGAAGCAAGCGCGCATTTTTATGGCATATTTTTTTATTATTTATAGACACTAGCGTCTCGTTATAAACAAAAGAGACCCAGTTGATTAGATTCTTGTTCTTTGACATATTGCGGATAAGAGTTTGAAAATAATTCAAGCAATGGCGTTTTGCAAAGCAGTGAGATACTTAAGAT